>ERZ894232.150-NODE-150-length-98620-cov-12.189865_pt1 | contig 98620 bp, 88 predicted proteins | sample MGYA00380296_ERZ894232 | MGnify/ENA primary metagenome ERZ894232 (study PRJEB32331, sample SAMN06328433) | human gut metagenome | biome: human gut microbiome; feature: stool | host: Homo sapiens | collected 2014-08-14 ...
CGCCGTCCGGGTATTCATGAGCAGCCAGAAGTAACAGGTATAGGCCACAATAGCCCCCAGCAGAATAAGGGCGGCAAGGGCCGTCCAACTGACCGGAGTCACCGCCGGCCAGTTTACCCGTTCTCCGAACAGCCAGCCCGCGAGCAGCGCCTGTACGCCGCCTGCAAACATGATCAGGGCGCTGTTGCGCATGACCGAGAGCCGTGTTTCCCCCGCGTGGCGTTTGGAGTAGAACGAGCCCGCCACCCAACCCAGGGCGGAAACGACGAGCAGAAGCAAGCCCCAGGGCGAGGTGACGCCGGATAGCCCCTGCTGTGTGCCGAGGGCCAGCAGACCCAAGGTACCCAGACCGAGCCCCGTGAACTGAAGCCGGGTGGGGCGGGGTTCGCGCAACAGCAGCCAGCCGCCCATTACCATCCATAAAGGCACGGTGCCTGAGATCATGGCCGCCGTGCCCGAGGGCACGCTTTCCTGTCCCTTGCTCAGACAGCCGCTGCTGATGAAGACCATGAACAGGCCCAGTATCATCACCTGCGTCCAGTCGGCTCGGGTGGGGCGGGCGCGTTCGCCCCGCAGACAGGTGACGCCGTAAAGCAGCAACCCCGCGCTGCTCATGCGCAGGCCGCACAGCAAAAAGGGCGGGAAGCTTTCCAGCCCGAATTTGATGCTGATGAAACACGAGCCCCAGGACAGATAGACCAGGAACAGGCAGAGCAGTATTTTAAGCGTGGAAATGCGACGGGGGTTCATGGCGGCGCACTATGCCCCCAAGCCGGGATGAAAGCAAGAGCTTGTCGCGAGCCCTGCTCAGTTCAGGTTGCCCGACAGCCAGGCCACCAGCAACCAGCATACGACCCAGGTGACAAGGTGGGGAACCCAGGGATTGAAAAAACGGCCTTCCAGCAGATGGCGGACGGTAAGGAAAAAGGTGACGGCCCGTCCCACGGCGGCGAAGACCAAAAAGCCTATGGCCGCCAGCAGGCCGAAACGCACGGCCGCGAACAGAGCCAGCGTCAGGGTGATGATGGTGGGCAGACAGGCCGGCGGCATGCCTTGGCCGCCGGGAAAGGTGGTATAGAAAATGCGGGTAAAGCCGCCGGAAGAGTCGTAAGCGTTTCCGCCCTCCGATCGGCCCGGCCGCAGGGGATGGTGATTGGCGTCCACCAGTTCCGGTTCCAGAACTCTGCCGCGGGAATCATCGGCGGGTTTTCCGCAGCGGGGACATGGGGAAGCGCCGTCGGGGATGTCGGCGTGGCAGTGGGGGCAGCGCATGGTGAAACTCCGGAAAAAGGACAAGGGGGGGGGGCGGAGAAGCCTTCGGTTAAGGCATACGCAATCCTTGGAAAAGGCACAAGAGAAGGATTGAAACGGCTTCCTCCATCAACGAAAACGCACGTTCGCGCATGCTTAGGAACGAGAGGCTCATACCTGCAGACAGGCCAGAAAAAGCCTTCCTTCGGCCACAAAGCGTACCGGGCCGTCTACCCAAACCAACCTGGTCTTCCCGATTTGCGGGGGCGTGTCGGTCTCGGGTTCGAAGCTTACGGTCAGAACGTCGCCGCCCGGCTGACGGATGGCAAAGCGGCTGTCGCCGCACCGCGCCCGCAGAGCCAGAGCGCAGGCCAGGGTGCCGGAGCCGCAGGCGCTTTCCGTACACAGGCTTTGCGTGGCGCGCACCCATACCACGGGATACAGGATGGGCGGGTCCGAGCGGGTATCAAGCCACAGACAGCCCACGGCGTCTTCGGCGTCCAGGTCGAAGCGGGCGCGTAGCTCGGCGCAGGCGGCGGGCAGAGCGTCTGTGGGCGGTGGGGAAATATTTTCGAGCAGGATATGGGCAATGCCCGGAACACGGATCAGGCTGGCATTTTCCTTGACGACGGAAGGGCGCGAAGTTTTAAAGCTCAGCCCGGCGCCTGCCGTCCAGCCCGCCGGGGCATGAAAAGCCGGAACCCGACGCACGCGCACGGCCACCGGGCCGTCCGCTCCGGAAACTTCCACCGAGCCGCTCCACCTATCCGGCCCCGAAGCGTTCAGGCAGCCTTCCCGGGCCAGCAGGGCGGCAAACGCCCGGGTGGCGTTCAGGCAAAATTCCCCCCCCATCATATCCAGGCGCGGCGTCGGCTCAGAGGGTGAAGCGAAGCGTACAAACCCCACTTGCTCGCCGCTCAGGTGCAGGGGGTCCATGATTTCGGCCGCGGCGCGGGCGCGCAGAGCGCGCGGCACGGCTCCCGTTTCCAATAATATGGTCGGATTGCCGCCGGGCGTGATTTTCCAGAAGTCGGGCATAATGAAAAGCGGATCCCCGTCTCCGGCAACGCAGGGGCGAGAGACGGGGCGTATGAACGCTAGTGACCGCAGCTGCCGCAACTGCCGCAGCAACTGCCGCAGGAGGAGCCGCCTTCGGGAGCGGGCAGAGGGTTGGTCGGCTCTACGGTAAAGCCCATATACGACAGATCGATGGTCACGCCGCCAATCTGCGTCCACAGGTTTTTCTCCGCGCAGAAGGTGAAACCGTCCTGCTCCATCACTTCATCCTCGTCGCGGGGCTCGTCCAGGGCCAGGCCGAGACGGGGGCCGCTGCATCCGCCCGGCGCCAGATAAATGCGGATCGGAGATTGGGGTTTGTCGGTGAAAAAGGCTTTCAGCTCTTTGCCGGCGTTTTCCGTAAGTGTAAGCATGCTTCCTCCGGAACGGAAAATTGAGGTGTGGGAATACAAAGCGGACAAGGACGATGGAGGAAAAAGGCCGCCGAAAAGGTAAATACTTCGACGGGTGCCGGATGGGAAACGGAAATACCGGGAAAGAACGCAAGCTCCGTTGCGGCATGGATGAAGTTTGTTCGTCCGATAAACCGTCCCAACACCGGAAAAATAGCTTGTTTCCGGTGTTGGGGGGCGGCGATTTGCGCCGCCGGTACGGTCCGCCTTTGGGGCCGAAACTGCTTTATATGCTGCAACTGCCTCCGCTGCCGCAACTGCCGCACGAGGAACTTTCTCCCTGTGCGGTAAGAGGAATCTGCGGCTCGACCACGAAGCCCATGTAGGACAGGTCGATATTCACGCCGCCGATGGTAGCGAGCAGATCTTTGCTGACGCAGAAGGTAAAACCGTCTTTTTCCTCGACGTTGTCGTCGTCCGTAGGCTCGTCCAGAGCCAGTGCCAGACGCGGGCCGCGTCAGCCGCCGGGAGCCAGATAAACGCGAATGCCCGCTTTGGGCTTGTCCGCAAAGAACGCTTCCAGTTCCTTGCGCGCGTTTTCGGTGAGATTGATCATGATGCCTCCGAATAAAGTGCGGATGTTAAAAATCCTGAACTGTGGAAGGCAAAAGTACGGACGGCCATTCTCTTTGTCAATGGCGTCGCCGGAAAAACGCCTGTCTGCGGCGTTGGTCTCTCACTAAGACGCGGATGCGGGGAATGAGAGAACGGCCGGGCGCCGTTTACGGGAATGGGAAGAATATCGCCGCGGCGGCAGCGCCGCGGGGCGAGAGGAAAGCTCTTTGCGGACAGATGGAAAACGCGTATCGTGGTCACTGTTCGGAAAACGGCGACAGTTTTTTGCTGAAGGAGGTTGGCATGGAAGTGACGCTGTTGACCCGCGAGGATATGGCCCGCACCTTGGAACGTCTGGCGTACGAAGTGCTGGAGCGGCATCATGGCGCCGACGAGTTGCTGTTGGTGGGCATCCAGCGCCGCGGGGTCGATTTGGCCCGGCGTTTGGCCCGTATTTTGGGCGAACGGGTGGGACGAGACATTCCTTTGGGCACCCTGGACATCAATCTGTATCGGGATGATTGGACATCACTGTCCGCCATGCCCGCCCTGGGCGCTTCGTCCATCCCCCTTCCTCTGGAAGGGCGACAGGTCATTCTGGTGGACGATGTGCTGTACACCGGGCGCACCGTACGGGCCGCCCTGGAGGGCATCCTTGATTACGGCCGCCCCAACCGGGTGGAGCTTTTGGTGCTGGTGGACAGAGGTCACCGCGAATTGCCCATTCATGCCGATTATGTGGGGCGCAGCGTCAATACCTCGCGCGCCGAACAGGTCAACGTGCTTCTGGAAGAACGCGACGGCGTGGACGAAGTGCGGTTGACCGCGCTTCCGTAAACTTTTGGCGTCAGCGCCCGGCGCGCCGCCGGGCATAGATGCCGATCAAAATCAGCAGAAAAACGATCTCGGCGGTCAGCGTGCGCAGAATGCGCGGTTCATTGGCCAGGTAGGATGTGCGCAGCAGAAATCCGCTGTCCGAGGGCAGGCCGATCAACGCCACGCCGAGCAGAATGGCGCATCCCAGCACCAGGCCCACGGCCGCTCCCCACTGGAGGGGGTATTCGCCCCGGCCGACGGGCGCGATGCGGCCGAAACTGCGGCGCGAGGCCAGCAGCGGAAACAGCACGGCCAGAAGCAGCAACGCTTCGGGCCAATCGCCGCCTTTGCACAAATTCCCCACAATGCCCACACACAAGGCTCCCACCACCATACGCCACGCCGCGCGCTTGCGCAGTTCCAGGGCGTAGGCCAACGCCAGCAGCAGCACGCCCACCAGACCGGTCAGCATATGGGCGCCCTCCAGCAGCCAGAGCGGAATATGGTTTTTGACCAAGAACAAATACCGGGGACTGAGGGGAATAACCACCGACAGACACAGCACGGCTCCGGCCAGAAATACGGCATAGGCCAGCAAAGTGGGCAACCAGGCCCGGAACCACCGCGAAGCGTCGTGGAAAGAGTCGGTGTCGTGACGGCGCAGATAGATTTCGTAGCAGCCCAGCAGGACGGCCGTCAGCATGAGCGGCAGCAGATAATAAATGACCCGGAACGCCAGGATGGCGGCAAACACGCTTTGCGACGGAATGCCGTGGGTCAGGTTCATGATGATGACTTCCAACACGCCCATGCCGCCGGGCACATGGGTCAGCACCACCGTCACCTGGGCCAACAGATAGTTGGGCAGAAACTCCAGAAAGCTTACGCCGCTGTCGACGGGCAGCAGGGAGTACAGGCAGGAGGCCGCCACGACGAGATCGAGCCCCGCCACTACGGTTTGGGCCAGAGCGATGGGCAGAGTGGGCAGGGCGAATTCTTTGCCGAAGACGTGAAAAGCGCGGCCCCGCGCCCGCCAGCAGATCATAAGATAGACGAGACACAGGCCGAGGAGGACGGCCCCCAGGGGGCGGATGTGGGACGCCCCGATACCGAGCTCGACAGGTACGTCCAGGGGAACGAACAGGAAAATGGCGCCGGCCAGCCCCATGGCTCCTACCCAGAAGGTGACGGCCAGCATAAGCACCAGACGTACGATATCCAGGGCGCTGAAGCCCCAGGCCGAGTACAGACGGTACCGCACCGTGCTGCCTCCGAGCAGGGCTCCGAAATTATAACTGATCACGCAGCCGACAAAGGACACCATGCACACCCGGGCCATGCCGAGTTTTTTGTGAATGGCCTTGAGCGCCAGCCAGTCGTAGCCCACCAAGACCGTATAATTAAGGATCATGAGCCCGAAGGAAAGCGCAAGGTGCGCGGCGGGTATCTGGCGTAGGCTCAGTTTGATTTCATGCAGGCTGTAGCTGCGCAATTTCTGATATAAAAGCCAGATGGCCAGCGCGAATATGGCCAGCACCAGAAGCTTTCCCAAGATTCCAAGATATTTTTTCATCGAGCGGCATTATTCCCGGCTGGGCCGTCATCAACACTAATCCGGAGCGGTTTGGGGCCGAAGCGGAACGGGGAAGCTCTGAAGGACACCCTGGTTCCCGTACGGTGGATTGTTCTTCAAGTCTTATCGCGTCGTCCGTGGAGTTGCAAGGTGAGACTGGCAGGCCGGACATTATAGACGGGATTTCGGGGAACGGGCGCGACAGACGGACAATTGACAGGCCCCGGTTCCCCCGGCTACTTTTTCTTAGGAGTCCGTCTTGTCCCCCACCCGACCGTCTTTTTCCTCTTCTTCGCCTTCCACCCGGATTCCGGCCGCGCCCTCTCCGGGCGAAGCGCTCGCGGATCTGGGGCGGGTCTGGCTGGACGCGCTGTTGGCCGAACGGGGCCTCTCAGCGCATACGGTGGCCGCCTATCGTCAGGATTTGGAGGCCCTGGGCGCTTTTCTGAATGAATGGAACCCTTCTTTCCCGGCCGGAGGCCGTTCCGCTTCCCCCCTGGCCGGATTGGACGACGAGGCTCTGCTGCTGTTCGTAGTCTGGTTGCGTCGTCGGGGCGACGGTCGCCGCACGTTGGCTCGTCGCCTGTCCTGCCTGCGCGGTTTTTTCACCTGGGCCGTCGAACAGGGCTTGGCCGACGGCAATCCGGCCACGCTGCTGGATGGTCCCAAGTTGCCCTCGCTGCTGCCCGACGTGCTGACCCGGGAAGAAGCGGCCGCTCTCTTGGACGCCCCGGACCCGGGCGACAAACTGGGCCGCCGTGACCGCGCCATGTTGGAACTGTTGTACGCGGCCGGGCTGCGCGTGTCCGAACTCATCCGGCTGCGTCCCCTGGACCTTGATTTGCAACGCGGGGTGGTGCGGGTATTCGGCAAGGGCCGGAAGGAACGGCTGGTGCCTCTGCACGACCGGGCCGTGGCCGTGCTCGACGCATATCTTGTGGAATGCCGCCCCCTGTTCAACCCCGCCCCCGGCCCGGAGGGCGACACGTTGTTTCTGAATCGATCCGGCCGGGGGCTTACCCGGCAGGGAGTGTGGAAACTTATCAAGCGGTACGCGCTGCACATCGGGCTCAAGACCGGGGGAGGGCGCCGCCTTTCTCCTCATACTCTGCGGCACAGTTTCGCCACCCATCTGCTGGAGGGGGGGGCCGATCTGCGCACCGTACAGCTTCTGCTGGGGCACAGCGATCTGGCGGCCACCGAACTGTATACGCATGTGCGCTCCGACCGCCTGGCCGACGTCCACGCCCGCTTTCACCCCCGCAACCGGAGCTCTTGCCGCGAGCCCGTCGCCTCTTCCGCATCCGGGGCGCACGATGATGAGGCAAACCGGGAGGCAGACGGGCGCGCGATCGAAGATACGGCCGAAGAGCGTGTGAAAAACAGGTCGGGAGAACGCGTATGATTCATCCGGATACAGTCGTTACCTGTCACCGTAACGCGGACTTTGACGCGGTGGCGGCTCTGATCGGCGCCGGGCTTCTGTATCCCGGCGCGGCCCTGGTGTTTCCCGGCACGCAAGAAAAGCCGCTTCAGGCTCTGTACGACGAAGCTCTTCAGTACCTGTACGCGTTTACTCCGGCCCGGGACATCGACCCCTCCGCCGTGCGCCGTCTGGTGGTGGTGGACACCCGGCAGGCGGATCGACTTCCCCATGTCCGGCTTCTGCTGGACAAGCCGGACATGGAAATCCATGTATGGGATCACCACCCCGACGGTGAGGGCATGGTACGCGCGGATTTTGCCCGTGTGGACGCCCGGGGCGTGGGGTCTACGTCCACCTTGCTGGTCGAGGAATTCGAACGGCGGGGGCTGCGGCCGCGCTGCGAGGAAGCCACGCTGCTGGGACTGGGCATTTACGGCGACACCGGCTCTTTTACCTTTACCTCCACTACGGCCCGCGATTATCGGGCGGCCGCATGGCTGAAGGAGCGGGGCATGGATCTGGGCGTCGTCGCCGGGCTGGTGCGCCAGGAGCTGAGCAAGGAGCAACTGCTGGCGCTGAACGATCTGCTTGAATCGGCCGAAATTCACCAGTTGGGCGGCAGCATCCTGGCCGTCGCAAGCGCCCGACTCGACGGCTATCTCAACGATTTCGCCAGGCTGGCTCCTCGTTTTATGGAATTGCAGCCCTGTCAGGTCTTTTTCGGGCTGGGCGCTATGGGGGACAAAATTCAGGTGGTGGCCCGTTCCCGCGTGGAAAACGTGGATGTAGGGGCCATCTGCGCCAGGCTTGGCGGCGGCGGGCACCGTTACGCGGCGGCCGCCGCCGTGCGCGACCGTGCCATGCCGGAACTCAGGGATTTCATTCTCGGCCAGGTATCCATTCAGGCCAACCCGGACAAGACGGCCGGACAACTTATGTCCTCGCCGGTGGTGGGCGTGGAGGAGGGCGTCAGCCTGCGCGAGGCCGAGGCCGTCATGGGGCGTTACGGACTGAAGGCCGTGCCCGTGTTCCGGCCGGGCACAAAGCTGTGCGCGGGGTGGTTGGAACATCAGTTGGCCGTGCGGGCCGTCAGCCATGGATTGGGGGCTCAGGCGGCCTCGGACTACATGCAGCGCAATTTTCAGGTAGTGGACATGGGGGCGGGCCTGCAGATACTGATGGACGTCATCGTAGGAGCGCGGCAGCGTCTGGTGCCCGTGGTGGGCGGCCCGGAACTGCCGGAACAACTTGAGCCCGAGGCCGAAGCCTCCCGCCGGGAGATCCTGAAAGAGCGTCCCGTGGTGGGGGTGGTCACCCGCACCGATCTGATCCGTCTGTTTATGGACGACGACGCGGCCCATCTGCCGCAACCCCGCCAGCGCGCCCGGCGTGAGCGCAACCTGGCCCGGGCTTTGCGCTCGCGTGTGCCCGCGCCCTGTGTGGAGTTGCTGGAACGGGCCGGACGCATGGGCACGAAGTTGGGCGTCAACGTTTATGTGGTAGGCGGTTTTGTGCGCGATCTCATCATGGATCGCAAGGATCGGTGCTGGCCGGACATGGATATCGATCTGGTGGTGGAGGGCGACGCCATCGCCTTTGCCCATGCCCTGGCCGCCGAATTGTCCGGCCGAGTGCGCGAACATCGCGAATTTCTGACCGCTCTGGTGCTGTTTCCCGAAAGCGGGTTGGCTCGCCGTCCGACCCGGCGCAACGCGACGTGCGCGCCGTTCGGCGCGGCGGTATCCGGACGCGAAGTACGGGTGGATGTGGCCACGGCCCGCCTGGAATACTATACCAGCCCGGCCGCCTTGCCCACGGTGGAACTTTCATCCATCAAAATGGATCTGTACCGCCGCGATTTTACCATCAACGCTATGGCCATGCATCTCAACGAAGGGGCCTTCGGCCTGTTGGTGGATTTTTTCGACGGACAGAACGATATACGCCGAAAACGCATCCGCATGCTCCATGCCCTGAGCTTTGTGGAGGACCCTACCCGCGCCCTGCGGGCGGTACGTTTTGAGCAGCGCTACGGTTTCCGCATCGGCCCTCAGTGCGATCGTCTGATCCGCAACGCGCTGGAGCTGGGCCTTATGGACAAATTGTCGGGCGGGCGCATTTTGAATGAACTGGAATTGATGCTGGAGGAACGCGAACCCCTGGCCTGTTTCACGCGCATGCAGGAATTCGGGATGTTGGCGGCCATCCATCCGCAACTGGAGCTGCCGCCCTGGAAGGCCGGGATGTTGGAAAAGGCGCTCGATGTGCTCGAGTGGTATCGCCGCCTGTACCAACCCGAGCAGCCCGATCTGCTGTTGCTTTTTCTGTTGGCTTTGTGTCGGAGCGCGTCTGTTTCCGAAGTACGCGCCGTGCTGGAACGTCTGGACCTGCCCGCCAACCGGGGCGAGGCGCTGCTGGCCGTACGGGCCGCCCTGATGGACGCCTTGCCCCGCGTACAGGCATGGCAGGCGGAAAACGGGCCGCCCAGCCGCCTGCACGACATCCTGACCCGCCTGCCTCTGGAGGGGCTTTTGTATCTGATCGCCCGGGCGGACTGTGAAGAACTGCGGAAAAAACTCACGCTGTACGTATATCAGGGACGGCAGGAAAAACCCGACGTGAGCGGAGCGGATCTGCGCGCTCTGGGCCTGGAGCCGGGCCCCGCGTACGGGCGCATTCTCAAAAGGATATTGGATGCCAAGCTGGACGGTGAGGCCGCCACCCGCGAAGCCCAGCTTGAACTGGCCAGAGACATGGCGAAACGGACTCTGCGGAAAAAAGCCGAACCGGGACGAAACGGCGGCGGGGCGTGAGCGCGCTTGCTGCGGAGGCGCGGGCGTGGTAAAGCCTGCCGAGGAGAATCGACATGAAGGATTTGTGGGCGCCGTGGCGTATGGAGTATATTATGGGACCCAAGCCCGATCGGTGCGTCTTGTGTGTGCCGGAAACGGCCGATCCCGCCCGCCCCGAGCAGGATGAAGAACGCCTGGTGGTGTACCGGGGGCGTTTCGTGTTCGTGATGTTGAACCGTTATCCTTATGCCTCGGGGCATCTGATGGTCATTCCCTATCGTCATGTTACCGACATTACGGAACTGACGCCCGACGAATCCGCCGAACTTATGAGCGTGACGCAGCTTGCCTGCCGCGTATTGCGTGAGGCGTCGCATCCCCAGGGCATCAATATCGGCATCAATCTGGGCGAGGCCGCCGGAGCGGGCATACGCGACCATATGCACCTGCACGTAGTGCCCCGTTGGAACGGGGATTCGTCGTTTATGGCCGTGCTGGACGACGTGCGGGTCATTCCCGAGCACCTTAAGGTAACGCAAAAACGGCTGGCTCCCCTGTTCGCAACTTTTGGCGCCCGGGCGGTCGCGCCGTCGGGCGCATGATGTTTGTGCCTTATTGTTGCAGTCCGCGTCCGCACCCCCTGCGGGCGCAGGACGGGGCCGCGGGCAAGCCGCCCGGAGGACGGCCCGCTGGCCCGCGTCGACGGCTCGGACGGCGCAAACCTTGTGAAACGGGGATTGTCGACAAGGTAAAGGAGGCATAATGCGCTATATCAAGGTATTTCTGTTGGTTCTGGTGTTTTTTGTGGTGATGATGTTTTTCGTGCAGAACCAGGCTTCATTTTCGGACCCCGTCACGTTGCGGCTTGACGTATTGTTTTTGCCGTCCATGGAATCCATGCCCATTCCTCTATACGCCATCATGCTGGCCTGTTTCGCCGTGGGCGCGGTTTTGGTGCTGCTTATGCTGATCTGGGACCGCATTGTCGTGATGGGACGCCTGTCGGCGGCCCATCGCAAAATAACGGCCCTGGAAAAAAAGTTGGCTGTGGCGACCGATGCGCAGGTCCGCCTGGAAAAAGAACGCACCGAGGTCGAAACAAAATTGCAACAGCAGCTTGAAGATGCCGAACAGCGGGTCAATACGGCGTTGCGCGCCGCCGGAGGACAGCGCGTCGGGTTTGATTCCGGGGAGTAGAATATTTCGCTTTGAAATAGGCTGCAACCGCTCTGGCGGCCGCGGGAGCGGACGCCCGCGCCGAATGAGCCTGAAAACCACGACGCTTTTCAGGCGAAATGACGGCAGCGCCGCTTTTGGAATTGGACAAGTTCAAAAGCAAAATGCTCTAGACACGCCGACACAACGTTTGTCGCGGCGCGCGGGCGGCTTCGGCTTCCCGCGCGCCGCTTGGTTCCGGACGGGGAAAAATCGTATATTTAAACAAAAGTTATGGATATAATATAAGAAGCCCCCGGAGATACGCCGAAGGCAAGGTGCGCGGGTTATGGCTTTTTTCTGAAATTATCAGTATTATATCCGAATGAGCCAAACCATTATGCCCCCCAAAATAACACCGATGTACGAACAGTATATGCGCATCAAGGAAGATTATCCCGATGCGCTGCTGTTTTATCGCATGGGCGATTTCTATGAATTGTTTTTCGGCGATGCCGAAATTGCGGCCCGCGAACTTCAACTGGCCTTGACCAGCCGCAGCAAGAGCGAGGCCGGAGTTCCCATGTGCGGAGTGCCCTGGCACGCGGCCGAGGCCTATATCAGCCAACTGGTGGAAAAGGGCTACAAAATCGCGGTGTGCGACCAGGTGGAAGACCCCCGCACGGCCAAAGGCCTGGTCAAGCGGGCCGTCACCCGGGTGGTGACGGCGGGCACGGCCCTTGAGGATGCCAATCTGGAGGCCAAGGCCCACAATTATCTGGGCGCATTGTTCTGGAGCGAGACTTCCGGCGCGGGCGGCTTTGCCTGGATGGATGTATCCACCGGCGCATGGTCGGGTCTGCAGTCGACCAAAGCGGCGGAGTTGTGGCAGTGGGTGCTCAAGCTCGGCCCGCGTGAGCTGCTGTTCCCCGATCAGGCCGAAGCCCCCGCTTCGCTCAAACTCCAAAGCGGTATTCAACTGGTGCGGGTGCCCTTCCGCAGTCACTTCGAGCCCAAGCAGGCTCTGGCGCGGGTGTTGGCCGCGCAGGGTGTGGCCGAGGCGGGGGCGCTGGGGCTCGATAGACGGCCCGAGCTGGCCCAGGCTTGCGGCGCTCTTATCGCCTATCTGGAGCAGACCCAGAAGCAGGACCCCGCCCACCTGGCCCCGTTCCATCCCTTGGATGTGGGCCGTTATCTTATCCTGGATGAGATAACTGAACGCAATCTTGAACTTTTTCGCCGCCTGGACGGGCGCAAAGGCATGGGGACGCTGTGGGGCGTGCTCGACCAGACCTGCACCCCTATGGGCGGACGCCTGCTGGAAGAGAGATTGCGTTACCCTTGGCGCGAGCTGGGGCCCATTACGGAAACTCAGGAAGTGGTGTCCCTGATGGTCGAAGCCCCGCGACTGCGTCTGGAACTGCGCAACGCGCTGGATTCGGTATACGATATAGAGCGTCTGTCCACCCGTGTTTCCCTTAACCGCTGCCAGCCGCGCGATTTGGCGGCCCTGCGCGAAAGCCTGTCGTCCCTGCCCGCCGTGCGCGACGCTCTGCTGCTGCACGAAGACGGCCTGCCCACTGCGGAAGAGGCGCGGGGCGATTGCCTGCCCCCGGCCTTGTTCCGGCTGGTGCGCCGCTGGGACGATATGAGCGACCTGGCCGATCTCTTGAACCGGGCCCTGGTGGACGAACTGCCGGTGCAGGTCACGGACGGCGGTCTGTTCCGTCAAGGCTACAACGCCGAACTCGACGAACTGCTCGATTTGGTGGAGCACGGCGAAAGCAGGTTGCAGGCCCTGTTGCGAGAGGAACAGGTCGCCTGCAATATGCCTAAACTCAAATTGGGCTTCAACCGGGTGTTCGGCTACTATTTCGAATTGACCAAAGCTCAGCAGACCGGCCCGGTGCCCGAACATTTTCAGCGGCGTCAGACCCTGGCCAACGCCGAGCGTTTTACCACCGAACGCCTCAAGGAACTGGAGGAACGCCTGCTGTCGGCGGCGGAATCCCGCAAGAGCCTGGAATATAAACTGTATCAGGAATTGCGTCTGCAATTGGCCGAAGCCAGGCCCCGACTGTTGTTCATGGCCGATATGCTGGCCCAGATCGACTATTGGCAGTCGCTGGCCGAGGTGGCTGCTCGCCAGAACTGGTGCCGCCCCACCCTGCATGAGGGGCCGGAGATCAGCATCCGCGAGGGGCGTCATCCCGTGGTGGAAGCTGTCATCGGGCGGGCCTCTTTTATACCCAACGATCTGCACATGGACCCCGAGCGCCGTCTGGTGCTCATTACCGGCCCCAACATGGCGGGTAAATCCACCGTGCTGCGCCAGACCGCCATTTTATGCATCCTGGCTCAGATGGGCTCATTCGTTCCCGCCGCCGAGGCGAAAATGGGCCTGGTGGACCGCGTGTTTTCGCGGGTGGGGGCGTCGGACAACCTGGCCCAGGGGCAGAGCACCTTTATGGTGGAAATGATGGAAACCGCCCGCATCCTGCGCCAAGCCACCAAGCGCAGCCTGGTCATTTTGGACGAAATAGGGCGGGGCACCAGCACCTTCGACGGCCTGGCCCTGGCCTGGGCCGTAGTGGAAGAACTGGCGCGCCGGGCCGGAGGCGGCATACGAACTCTGTTCGCCACTCACTATCATGAATTGACTTCTCTGGACGGCCTCATCCCCGGGGTGTACAACATGAATATCGGCGTTCGGGAGTGGAACGGAGACATTGTGTTTCTGCGTCGCTTGCTGCCCGGACCGGCGGATCGCAGCTACGGTATCGAGGTAGCCCGATTGGCCGGAGTGCCTACGCCTGTGGTGCAGCGCGCTCGGGAAATTCTGGCCCGGCTGGAGCAATCACGGGGCAAGGCCAACGTCGTGCGGCTGGAGGCCATGTCTCTGCCGGGCTTGACCAAGGTTGTGCCTCCGGCTCCGGAGCCCAGACCTGAAGCTCCCGCGCCCGTTCATCCGCTGCTTTTGGCTCTGCGCGATCTTAATCCCGACACCCTGTCTCCGATGGCCGCTCTGAAGTTGCTGTCGGATTGGAAGACCGCTTGGGGAGACCCCCGTGATAAAAGTTGAACAAAGGGCCAAGGCCCGCTCAAACCCGTACCGCCGCCGTCGGCTCGATTTTCCCGCGGCGTGGAGAATGGCGCTTGTACTCCTGGTTCTGCTGCTTGTCATGGCGGGTTGCGGCAAAAAAGGCGCGCCTATGCCCGACTATTCGCGCCAGCTTTTTTCGTGGCGTAATGTATTCGCCACGCTGTCCGACGAGGGCTGCGTCAGCGTTTCCGGTTCGGTGGGCGGCGAAGCTCAAAATCTGGCTTTCATGGTGCTGGAACTGGAGCCTCTGGATGCCTCGTGCGCAGGGTGTCCCTTTGTTCCGCAGGAAACGTACCGCGTGAATTCGGCGGACGCCTGGGAAAGCCCCGACGGCCAGACCTTCCGTTTTGCCTATTGTCCGGCGACGCGGAGCGAGACATACCGCTGGCGTCTGGTGGGGCGCAACGTGTTCAGCAGTTTGCCCGCCGTGCCCACGCCGGTGCGCACGGTGGGAGCCGGGGAATCCGCGGCCGTCACTCCCTTGCCGTCCGCCGACGCTCTTTCGGGCGGGGACGCATTCGTAAGGAACGCCGCCGACGAATCGTTCTGAGGGGCTCATGCGACAAAGCCTGGACACGAGAGCCGTTTTTTTTCGGTGGTGGATCGCGCTGCTGATGCTGGCGGCCGTGTATCTGGCATCCGCCATCCCGGTCCGGGCGAGCTCTCCGGAGGAAGGCCCGAATGTTTACAGCGCCCGCGTGTTGCTGCGGGAAGGGCAAGACCCGGCCCGGCCTGTGGGCGGCGTATCCGCGGCGGAAGGTTGGCTGCGGTTGGATATGGACCTCGGTGAGCCCGGCGTGTTCCATGTGATTCTGCGGCCGGACCGCAACGTTCTCTACGTTGTGTCGGATAATCTCGAAGCTTATGTAAGCGTTCCCCTGCGCGAAGGCGGGCATGGTCTGGACGACTTGGCCGAGGACCTGGCCGCGTCGGTCATGCCGTTCGGCGTGCCGGTCCTTTCCCTGCATGTGGATCGGGGCGAAAACCTGGGGGAAGCCGCATGGCAGGGCTATGCGGCTCGGCGGACCGAAGTGCGTTTTACGGCCGAATTCATGGGCAACGCCGCCGGGTTGGACGCCGTACTCTGGGAAAACCCGGCTTTTGCTCCTCTTCCCCTGCGGGTGGAGGAGCTGCAACGGGACAAGGATGGCGCTGTCCGTACCGGAGATGTGGTGGAACTGGCCGACATCGTTCCCGCTGTCTTTTCCGAGCCTGAACGCGCGGCGTTGTTCGAGCCCCCGTCCGGTTTTACCCGTTATGCGTCGATTCTGGATTTGTTGCTGTACGCCCTGGCGGTCTGAGCCGTTTCAGTCCAACAAACCCCGGCTCTGGAGTTTGCCCAGCAGGGCTTCGAACTGATCGGCGCTGATGGCCTCGCCCGCGGTATGCCGCCAGAAGTCGCCGCCGTTGACCTGAATGGCCGGAGTATTGCCCGTGAGGCCGTGCCGTGCCAGCAGGGGCGGTTCGCAATTGGTCTGAATGCGGGCGTCGAGGCCGCGCTTGCGCAACGCTACCCGCAGATTGGGCTCCATGATGTGGATACGCCCGGCGTCGTCGTCCCAGATGATGATTTCAATGTCGTTCATGGCGACTTTCCCTTGGTGGTAGGAAGCAGGGTGAGGGAATGCGTGATGCACAACATGCCGCTGCCGCCCGGTTTTGTCCATCCCCGTTTATTTTTCGGCGGTGCGCTTCCAGACGGTTGACGACGGGCTCTCAGGGTGTTGAACTAAAAACTTCCGACATACCAAGCCGGACAAACCATAAGGAGTCACCGATATGGAATTTCCCGCCCCTGACGCATGGTTGGCCCACCGTGTTTCCTATGGAGAAACGGATGCGATGGGTGTTTTATATTATGCTGAATATATTCATATTTTTGAACGGGCACGGGGAGAGTTCAGCCGTGTGTGCGGCTGCAGCTATAAGGAAATTGAAGACCGGGGCATTATTTTGCCCGTGCGTGAGGCGCAGTGCCGGTATCGTTCGCCCGCGCGTTACGATGATCTTATCCAGGTGCATGTGGCCATTTCCGAATGGGGGCGGGCTTCGGTGCGCTTCGTGTATGCCTTGTATGACGAGGCGCGGCAAAAACTGTTGGCCGAGGGCATGACCCAGCACGCCATCGTCAATCGCGCGGGCAAGCCCGCGCCCGTGCCCGACTGGCTTAAACAGGCGTTTTCCATCCGCTGAAGAAGTGACGGGAGCACAGCCGCCGTGTATTCGTCAATCCAAGGGAGATCGTCGCCATAGAGTAACGGCGCGGCACACGTCTTCGCCGTCTTCTCCGGTTTTGACGCGGCGGATGGCCTGGACCAGACGCACGGGCGCAGGCTCGCCGAATACGTCCAGGATTTCGCCGTCCGCCGTCCCGCCCAGACTAATCAATTCCTCGCCGGGGAAGCATTCGGCCCGGAAGCCGAGATCGACAAGAGCGGGAGCCAGGGCCTGGCCCGGGCGGGGCGCAAAAGGCTCCAACAGCCAGGAAAGGTAGTGGGCGTTATTGACGTGGCCGTTGATGTCGAGGTCGTCGCGGCGCACGCGCAGATGGGCGCGTTTGTCGCCGTCACCGGCGAGGCGGGGCAGGACGCGGCAGGTAAAGGCGTCGCAGGGGCGGGGATTTTTAGGGTAAACGGCGGCCAGCTCAGGCGGCACCGGTGCCAGGCGGCGGGCGTTCAAATCCATGATGGACCAAGCGCTGCCGCCGCTGACAATAAGCTGATTCGACGCGTCGAACACCTCATAACCTCGATAGCCGAAGCGATCCAGCAACGAGGGCCAGGTATGCACCCGGATGGCCTCGCAAGAGGTGGGCAGACGGCGGATGCGCAGTACCAGACGGGTCAGTATCCAGGTCAGCCCCATGTCGGTCAGGGTTTCCTCACCGAAGCCCAGACTGGAGGCGCTTTGCCCGGCGGCCTCCTGCAGCCAGTTGGCCAATGAGGACAGAGTGGCCACGCCGTCGGCACCCACCTCGCCATAGCGTACGTTGAGTGTCAGATCATAGGCGCGTTCCACCGAAGTCGTCGAAAAATCGTTCATGCTGCCCGTCCCTTTGAGCGGGGACGTTATGACCGGCCGTAATGCCCGGTTCGGAACGCCGCCCGCGCTGTCAGGCGATTAATTTAGCATAAGGGGTTCGGCCCCGGCAAGCCGTGTCCGGCGGCAGGGCTATGAAGGGGACGGCTGTTCAGTAGTCGTAGGACCACTCCACGCCCACTTCCGACTTGGTGCTGCCGGTGCGGGCCTCCAGAGTGATGTGGCGGGTCAGGTCCACATCCACCACGGCGCCGGTGCTGTCTGCGTCAAGCCCCTGGCTGATGCCCACATAAACCTTGTCGCTGACGTATTTGCCCACTTCCAGGGTGGAGCCGCCCAGAGTTCCGTCGTCGTTATCGGACGAGCCCAGACGCAAGACGTCCACTCCCAGGGATTTACGGGCCAGATCGAACACCCCGCCACCGCCGTCGCCGAACCCGGCCAACGCGGCGGCCGCTCCGGCCAGTTGCAGAGTTTCCAACCTGCCCAGTTTGCCCGCCGACCGGCCGAACATGACTTGGGCGATGATTTCGTCCTGAGGCATGGCGGGTTTGCTGGACAGGTTCACCTGGGGATGGGAGGCCGTGCCGCCGATGTTTACGTCAGCCTGGAAATTGGCGGCCGTATAGGTCATGACTATGTCGAGCCGTGGATTGATGGTTTGACCGCCGTCAAAGGTGATGATCCCCTTGCTCAGGGTAAAGGTGCGATTCAGCAGATCGAGAGTGCCGCGCGCCGCGGTCAGGTTGCCCACCACCGCGGGAGCGTTGAGCGAACCTTGGGCGCGGACCTGGCCTTTCCAGTCGCTGTCCAAGCCGTGGCCGCGCACAAAAAAGCGGTTGGGCACGGTGACTTCCACATTCAGAGTGCCTACCGGCGCCTGGGACGGGGCGGGGGCGACGGGTTTTTCCTTGGCGTCGCTGATGGGCAGCACGGCGATGGAGCCGCCGGGCAGCTCCTTGAGCGCCAATTCACCCTGATTGACCGTGATGGATGCTTTGACGTCGGGCGCGGCGACCGTGCCGGTCACCGTCGCGTCGCCGGATAGGTTGATACGTAAATCCTGGCGGCGCAGGGGCTTGAGGTTGTCCATGCCTCCCCTGGCTTCAACGGCCAGGGTGACGGGGTCCAGCGTGCCGTTCAAGGTCAGAGTGCCGCCCATGCCGTCTCCGGCTTTGAGGGCGAGACTGGCCCGGCCGAGGGAGCCCAGCAGTCCGGCCGCCCCGTGCCGGTCGGATTTGTCCAGATTCACTTCGGCGTCGATGCCGGTGAGCAGCAGGCCCAGGTTTAAATCCTCATAAGCGGCCCGACTGATTTGTACTCGGCCGGTCAGTTCCGGTCGTTCCAGGCTGCCCGTCGCATTCAGGCTCAGGTCGCCTTGCCCCGTCAGGCGGCGATCCGCCAACGGCACGAAGTTCCAAAGGGGGGCAATGTCTCCCTCCCATACCGCTTCGCCCCGCAACGCTCCTTTCATCGCGGGGCGGGGCAGCCCGTCAGCCGTGAAAGTCAGCGGCAGGCTCAGCGTGGCTCCGGCCCGTTTTGCCCCCAGGACGCGAAGGGCATCGGGCGGAAAGGAGAGGGCGGCGTCAAAGGTTCCGCCGCCCCTGGCGGCGCGCTTCAAAGTTCCTTCCAGGGTGCAGGATACGGGCGGCATGAGGCTGCCTGGCGCCTGCAGACGGTCCAGGTGGACGACAAGACCGCCCCCCGGCCGATCCGGCGTGCCGGTCAGACTGACCTGAGCCTGCACCAGGCCTTCGGGCAGGGCCGGCAGCAGGGGGCGGAACAGGCCGAGATCGAGCTTGTCCACGCTGAAGGTCAATTTGAGCGATTGGGCGTTGAGAGCGCCGTTGAGGTGCACTGTGCCCGAGGGGTCGAGGGCCAGGTCGAGCCCTGGCGTGGAAAATCCGTCCGCACCGTAACGAATAAGAGCGGGGTTGAGCAGGCGTGCCCCCCAAGGGCCGACTGGAGCGGCCGTCTTTGGCGTTTTTCCGGCGGGGCAGGGTGGTGGACAGCCTCCGTCTCCGGGCTTGTCGTCAACGGCGGGTTGCACGGTCCGGACGAAGCGTTCCGACAGTCGGACCCGCAAGGTTTGCACCGTCACTTCGCCCGGTTTCCAGGAGGCGTCGACTTCGGCCTCCACATCACCCTTGCTGCGCGCGTTCATAACCAGAGGACCTTTCATCGGGCCCTTGGCGTTTAAACGGACGGCCGACAGGTCCACAGCCCCCGCTCGTATTTCGCCGCCGCCGACGTCGGCGTCCACGCGTGGGGCGCGGAAGGCGTCCGCCACCCGGGCTGTGCCGCGCAGTTTGGTGATGGAAATTCGTTCGCTTCCGTCCGGCGCGTCCACACGCAAGCTGTCCAAGTCAAGGGCGGCGTCAGCCCTCTGGCCGTCGGCCTCGGGGGCAAGAGTCAGGGTCAGGGAAGCTTTGCCGCCGCGCAGAGGCACGCCGGTCAGACCGCTCAGCACATTCCAGTTCGTCACTTCGGCCCGCAGCGCCCCGCTCAGAGCGGGGGGCGCGGAGGCCGCCGCGCCGTCCTCCCCTCCGCCGGACGAACCGGGGGAGGGAGGCACGGGAAGAACGGCGCTGACATCGCCATCCACATGCAGGCCGGCTGCCCGGATACTCAATTCGCGCACGGCGGCCGTAAGAGAATCCCGGCCCGGCGTCACTTCCCAGCGCGAGTTCAGGTTCACATCCTGGCCACGGGCGCGCACACTCGCCTCCACCACGCCCCTACCCGTGGCGCTTGCTCCCGTGGCGGCGGGATCGGCGGGGGGCTTTCCGCTCAATTGGGTCGTCAGGGCGCTTACATCCAGGTCGACGGCGCTCAGGTGGACGTGGGGTTTTTCCAACACTTCTTCGCGCAGAGCGAGAGTCCCGCCGTCCAGCGTAAGATCCGCGTTCAGCCCGGACATGGGCCCCAGGACCCGCAGACGGAGTTCCAGCGGGCCTTGTGGGGAGACGTCGGGGAGAGCCAGGCCCGAAGTGTCGGTTACATCGGCCTCCAGAGTGATGGCCAGCGCAGACGCGGGGGACAAGGGATTCAGGTCGGCCAGATGCCATGAAGCGTCGCCCCGGGCGGACAAGGCCTGTCCTTTTAGGGCAAGGCCGCGCAGGGAAGCGTCCAGACCGGGCGAGGCAAGGCTCGCGTCGGTCGCCCGCCCTGAAGCTCCGGAAGAAGTAGCACGCCATTCCAAAGCATAGTCGGTTCCCAGAGTAGCATCGGGTCCGGCCAGGGCGGTCAGGCGCGGGGTTGCCCATTCCATATCGCTCAGGTCCAGATTCAGGTGGCCTTGGACTTTAAGCGTTGCGCCTTTGTCGCCTTCGGCCGATATTTTCGTGTCGTCCGGCGCGATGATCGGCCGCTCCAAAACGGCCTGGCCCGACAGATGGGTGACGGCCCGGCCGTTTTTCTGGCCCGCCATGCGCCACAATCCGATGGACGCCTTGCCGGTGGAAACCGTCAAATTCCAGTTCAGACGGGGAGCGGTTTCCAACGGCGAGGCCCCCAGACCGCCTTTCAGGGCCAGGATCACCCGGTCGTTGACCGAAGTTCCGCTCATTTCCGTGGTGTCGGTTTCCAAAAGATCCAGGTGAACATCGCCCCGCCAGTCCGCCAGAGGCGCCGCCCCCTGGAGCAGAAGGCGCAGGGCCGGGGCTTTGGCGATCTCGGGCGGTACGGCGCGGACGAGCAGTCCGTCGGACGTTTCGGCCAGGGCCAGACTCAGGGTAAGGTAGGCGTCCGGTCGCAGCGAGACGCGGACTTCGGCCTGTTCGGCTCCGGGCTTGTCGTCGCGCCGCAACGAAAGGGCTGCCTGCAGGTTTTGGGCTGAGGCCGAGGCCGCCCCGTGCAGGCTGAGAGTCATGGCCTCGCCCGCCACGTCCGGGCCCAGGGCCAGACCGTTGATGTCCATGTTTTCCACAGCCAGGGACGGCAGCCAGTCCGGCCAGTCGGCCAGTTTGGCCAGCAGTGCCGGCGGGTCGAAGGGGGGAGCGGGGTCGGTCTGCGGGCGTTCGGTCAGGTGGGGCAGGCGCGTCAGCGCGGGATGATCGACACGGATCGAGCGTACTACGAATTGGCGTTTGCGCAGGGCCGACCAGCCCATATTCAACTGAGCCTGGTCCACGATCAGCCAGGGCCCGTCCGCGTCCGCGACGATCAGGCCCTGAAAACCCAGGCGCGAGGGCAGGGAACCGGTCAAAGCGTCGATGTGCGCGGTCAGGCCCGAGGGGGCTAAAGCACTTGTCAGCACCTCATTGACTTTGCTCGTTATCCAGCGCTGCCCCGGGTCGGTATGGGCAAACAGCAACAGAGCGCCGACCAGCAGCGTCGGCAGCAGAATCAAGCATAAAAGAAACAGGCCTATGGCGCGCAGAACGCGCAACGCGCGGCGGCCCCGGCGGCGGGGGGGCTGTTTGGGGGTGTCGTCCGCCATCAGAAGGCCTGCCCTATGCTGATATACAGTTGAAAACGTCGGTCGTCGCGGATGTGAGTAAGAGGAAAAGCCACGTCGAACCGTACCGGTCCGATGGGTGTGAAATAGCGCAAGCCTATGCCCAGCGCCCAGTCCAGATCGCGGCCCCAGCGCGGAAATTCGCTTTCGTACACCATGCCCGCGTCCACGAAGGGGACCACTCCGATACTGTCCGTTACTTTGAAACGGGCTTCAAGGTTGATTTCCTGAAAAGAGCGGCCGCCCAGAGGATCGCCCGCCTCGTCGCGCGGCCCCAGGGCTTGGTAGGCGTAACCGCGCACCGAGCCGCCGCCCCCGGCATAGTAGCGCAGGGTGGCGGGAATGGCCCGGGTGGATGAGCCGGCCATAGCGCCCAGGGCCAGTCTGCCTGCCAGAACCAGGCTGTCGTTTTCGTAAGGGGCGTAATATCCCGTGGCGTCCACTTTGGCGGCCAGAGCGCTGAAGGCGCCGTGGTAAAAGCCGCTGATAGGAGCCACGGTTAAGGCCAACCGGGTACCCGAAGTGGGGTTGAGGGCGTTGTTGCGCGTATCCCGTCTCAGTCCCAGGTTGAAGCTCAGGAAACGGTAGCGGTTGTTTTGGCGGTTTTCGCGGAGAGTGCCGTCCTCCGCGTATATTCGGCTCTCGGCCCACCAGTAGGGGCTCAGGCGGCGGTCCAGACCGGCGTAGGCGCTGGCCGCCCGTTTGGTATAGGCGTCGGTTTTTTCACGCTCCAGAGCGGTCCCGAGCAGCAGTTTCTGATCGGCCCGTCCAAAGGCGGGCTTGATAAAGTCCGCCCGTATGCCCTGCAAATCCTGAGCAATGGGCAACTTGATCTTGAGGTTTTCGCCGTTGCCGAACAGGTTGCGGTGTTCCCAACTGCCCTGGACGCCGAACCCCACGTCCGTAGCGTAGCGCATGCTGGCGCCCACGGTGCGGAAGGCCGCTTCACGTACCGCTACATCCACGGGCAGGGTCACAGGCTGGCGATCCGCAGGAATCTCGACGACCGTGTCCGCAGCGGTGTCGTCGGGTTTTGCCGCGGCCGCGGCTTTGCCTTCGGTTCCCGACGGGGCGCTCATCGAGCCCACGGGTTCGGAGCGCAGGACTGTGTCGTCGTCCGGAGCCGCGTTGTTGCCGGGGCCGGCGGGAGATGGCGGCAGAACAGGCAGAGGGCGGCCCGTCGCGTCCTCGGCCACAGCCAGGGGCACGGCGGATTTCAGACCCGCCGCTTTGACGTCCACGGTATTGAACAGCCCCAGTTGCTGAAGAATTTCACGGTAACGGGCCACTAATTTGTCGTCCCAGGGCTGACCTTCCCGCCACGGGATCAGGCGCCGCAGGTAGCTGTCGTGCACATGGGGCGCGCCGCTGACGGCAATGCCGTCCATAACCGCGGCCGGGCCGGGATCGACCACGATGTCGGCGTTCAAGCGTCGTTCCCGGCAATCCAGGGTATAGCGGGCCGAGGCCACGCGGGCCAGAGGATAGCCTTCTCCCCTCAGGGTCAGCGGCAATGCGGCCACGGCGTCCAGAATGGGGGCGGCCGTCGCCGGATCGCCGGGGCGCACTTTGTCCAAAGCGTGGGGAAAAACCGGATCGGGCAGGGCTTCACGGCGTTTGAAGAAAAGTCCCACTTCCCGCGTGCGATGGAGAAATGAGGGAGGTACCACGGGTCGGGGCCTGTAGAGAATGGTGACGCGTCCCACCAGATAACGGCGGCCGGGGATCAGGGTTAAAGTAACCGTGACGGGACGGGTGGTGTCGTCCACGGTAAAAGTGGCCTGGCCTTCGTAATAGCCCAGGGAATGCAGTAGGGAAACGCCTGTTTTCTGATCCAGGCGGGCCCGCCGTTCCAGGCCGAGCAGGCTGTCCGGCGCCTGTTTTTCCAACTGGATAAGCTGACTGTTTTGGGACATGCGTGTCCGTAGGTCGGCCTCCGTGGGCGTGCGTCCGTCTTCGAAGCCGGGGATGGGTTCTTCCACCCGGATGTGGGTGACATAGGGCACGGGTTCCCCCTGGAGGGCGGGGGCAAGGCCCGCGTCGAGGTCGTCCCGGCCGCCCTGAAACAGGGAACAGCCCGGCGTCAGCCCCATCAGGCACAGAGAGAGCGCCGCCGCCAGCGGGCGAAGTATGGCGACCAGCGGCGCGGCGGCCGGATGGCAGGAAAAAAGAAGACGGCGCATACCTCGTGTCCTAGCCCACAACCAGAGCGTTTGACAAGGTGCCTGGACGCCTGAGCGACGTGAGAAATATACGGCGGTATCGTTGTGTTCTTTTGATTGCCGGCAGCGTTCCGCGGGCAGTTCGCCCCAACGCGTGGTGAACGCGGAGGAACAACATTGACGCCGCATGCGTCAAGGCGCTTCGGCCGGTCCCCTGGCCGCGCAGCGCACGGTGTCGCGTCCGTCGCCGGTGGAAGTCAGGCTCCCCGCCACGCGCGGATGACACGGCGGCTCAGGCTGAGCGCCAGGCGATGGGGGCGAAAGGAAATATCGTCAAGCGTCGCGGGAAGTTCAAAGCCGCCGACAGCGAAATTTTCGGGGCGTTCCAAGGGATAGCGCAAAACCGCGGGGTCCGTGCCCGGCAGCCCTCGACGAATCGCCTCGGCCCATAGAGGAACGTCGACGGGGCGGGCTCCCAGCAATGCGCTCAACACAGCGTCCAAGGCCGCGGCGACGGTCGAGGCTCCCACCAACCCGAGGGGGAAGGGCTGACCGTCGGAAGGTCCGGTAACGTGCATGGCTTCCACTCCGTCCGCCAGGGCCGTCACCGGGGGCAGAGCGGCGTACAGATCGAGCAGACCGCTCACGAAATCATCCGATCGTCCGCCCTGACGAGTATGGGCCCAGGCTTTGCGCAGGCCGCACACGCAACCGAACAGGTTTTTGAGCGACAGCGATAGACGCATCATGGCATGGACCTTGACCTTGGGCACCGACAACAGGGCGTCGCTTTCCAGGGCCAGGCGTGAGACGCCCCAGCGACCGCCGCGGCCGAGAGATATGGGGACGGGACGGTCCAGGGGCGACACGTTCAGGCCCAGGGGGCGCAAGGCTTCCGTAAGGCCCACGGCCCGGGCCACGCCGACGGCCGTGCCGAATCCCGGTGAGTCCGCCACCCGTACCCGCGCGCCCTGGTCCAGCAGCCAGGAGCAGGCTGCGGCCACTACCCGTGGATGCGTGCAGGCCAGAGGAACGGACCGCAACAGATTGGGCTTGACCAGAACTACGGCGCCCCGACCGGGGGTCCAGCCGGAAGCTTCCAGCGCGGCGCATACGGCCGGAGCCGCCGCGTCATAACCGGAGCAGGCGGCCAGGGCCACGGACGGGGCGTTTACTTTCACATCCTGCTCATGATTTTTTCTACGTAGCGCGAGCGTAGTTGCTTGCGGGCCAGATTGCGGGCCACTGGCGGCAGCTTCAGTACCGCCCCCAGCACTCCCGCCATGAGGCGGTGGCTGTACAAGACCTGGTTGTCGAAAATAAGATCCTGCAGGTTGCCTCGTTCGGCGGCCATCAACACCACCCGATGCGTGGTATTCAGCGGAGTTATGGTACGGTCGGGACGGGGAGTCAGTTTCAGACTGTGGGTGGGGCAGCGACTGACGCACACTCCACATCCAAGACAAATGTCGGCGTTAAGCGCGGGCGGGCGCCCGCTCCGGCGGCGTTCGCCCTCGACCGCGCCGTCATCGCCGGGAGCCGGCGTCGTTTCGTCTTTTTGCAGAGCCTTGACGGGGCAGGCCGCCAGGCATTTACCGCAACCGATGCATGTTTCCGTATTCAATTCAATAATGAAATTGGAATGAATGGTCTGAGTGATGCCGAAACGTTGTACGGCCAGAAGAGCTTCGCAACAGCAACCACAGCAGTTGCAAATAAAATTGACGCCTTCTCGGTTGTTTTCCCCGAATTGCACCAGGCCGTGCCGGTAGGCTTCTTGCAGCAGTTCGTGACATTCGGCCTTGTCCACTCGGCGGGCGTGCCCGTATTTGATGAGCGAATGGGCCGCAGTATTAAAAGTCATGCAAATATCCATGGGCGCGTCGCAGTTTGTGCCCAAATGAGACTTCTTATGGCGGCAGTAGCACATGCTGATGCCGATGTCGCGGGCGCTGTCGATGACGTGAGTGGCCCGCTCGTAATCCAGGATCTCCAGCCGGTACGGATCGTCCAGCGCGGGTTCCTGCACGAAGACTCGGCCCAGGCCGGTTTCGCCCTGCACGAACAGATCGCGCATGAAATCTTCTTCGACATTGATGTATTGATGGAAAAGTTCACTGAGGGCTTTTTGGTCGATGTCTGTGCGCACTCGCATAAGAGCGAATTCGAAGAATCCGGCCATGGGGGGAGGCAGACAGTACACCTGTTCGCCGTTTTTCTGTTCCAGGTCCAGCAGAACAGCTCGGCCGGCCAACTCGTCCAGAATTTTGCGGGCCTCGGCCGGAGAGCGTTGCCAGGCGCGGGCGGCGGTGTTTACCGTGAAGGGTTTGATGGGCAGTTCGGCCACCAGCCCCGCCTCTTCCTCGGAGAACAGGATTTTCAGGATGCCGAACAACAGTTTCGAGGGCGGCGCCCCCTGAGGAAAGCGATTCAAACGTTCTACCAGGCGGCCGTAAGCCGAATTATTGTGATGGTGAGCCATGCGCGTATCCTTATGGATAGGGGGGCGGAAGAGCGATGTGAAAAAGGTGGCGCGTCTCCTCGGTTGGCCGGACATGGCGTCCGCTATATAAAAGTATACTATCCCCCCCGCTCTGATGCAAGAAGCGGGGGAACGTGTCCGTCACTCTGCGGTCGACCGGCATGACCGTTGCGTGGCCGTCCGGCGATTGAATCGGAAATTTGCAAGCGAGGCTGCCGACAACGTCGACAGCCTCGAAAATCAGGAGCAGGTCGCGGCTTATCTATGTTTTCTTTACCCATAAGGCGCTTCGCGCCGACGGTTGAGGGAACCGCGCCGTCATTGCTTTGAAGCGGCCCCGGATATACCGGGGCCGATCTGATGCGGGGATGCGCCGCTTACAGTATTTGTTTCAGGAACTGCTGCAGGCGCGGATTTTGAGGTCTGGTGAAGATGTCGGTGGGCGTCCCCTGTTCCAGAATGGAACCCTGGTCCATAAAGATGACCCTGTCCGCCACTTCGCGGGCAAAGCCCATTTCGTGGGTGACCACCACCATGGTCATGCCTTCCTTGGCCAGAGACACCATAACGTCGAGCACTTCGCCGATCATTTCCGGGTCCAGGGCCGAAGTGGGTTCGTCAAACAACATGATGTGCGGCTGCATGGCCAAAGCGCGGGCGATGGCCACTCGCTGCTGCTGGCCGCCGGACAGGGTGTTGGGGTAGACGTTGACCTTGTCGGCCAGTCCCACCTTTTGCAACAGGAACAAGGCCCGCCCTTCGGCGTCGGTACGGGACATCTTGCGCAGTTTCATGGGGGCAACGGTCAGGTTGCGCAGCACGGTCATGTGCGGGAACAGGTTGAAGTTCTGGAACACCATGCCCAGGTTCTGGCGCATAAGGTTGATGTCGTGCTCGCTGTCCTTGATGTTGCGGCCTTCTACCAGAATGCTGCCTCGGTCTATGGTTTCCAGGCGGTTGATGGTGCGCAGGCAGGTGGATTTGCCGGACCCCGACGGGCCGATGATAACCACCTTTTCCCCAGGCATAATATCCAGATTAATGTCCTTGAGAGCGGCCAACTGGCCAAAGAACTTCCACACCCCGCGCATGGAGATGATGGGGGCGTCGGTTCCATTCGCGGGCGCGGCGGCCGTATCAACGGTGACGGTCATAGCGCGACAGCCTCCCTTCCGCCTGACTGAGCCCTTTGGAGAGCAGCAGGGTGATAATGAGGTATACCAGGGCGATGACGGTGTAGGTCTCGAAGTATTCAAAGGTCTGTGAGGCGTATTCCCGGCCGCGGCGCAGAAGGTCGGCCACGGCGATGATGGACACCAGCGAGGTATCTTTGAGCAGGGCGATACATTCGTTGCCCACGGGCGGTACGATGGTGCGCATGGCCTGGGGCAAGACCACGGTGAACATGGTCTGGAAGCGGTCGAAACCCAGCGAGCGGGCCGCTTCGGTCTGACCTTTGGGCACGGCCAGGATGCCCGCGCGGAACACCTCGCCCATATAGGCGCCGTAACACACGCTGAGAGAGGCTACGGCGGCTACCATGGGCGATACTTTGAGCAGACTCCCCAACGCGTAATAAATGTAGAAGAGCTGCATGAGCAACGGAATGCCGCGTATAATTTCCACATACATGGAGGCGATCAGATTGACCACCGGGTTGCGGGCCAGCTTGCCCAGACCGGTGAGCAGACCCAAGGGCACCGCGATGCAGATGGAAATGATGGTGATTCCGAACGTGACGAGCAGCCCGTCGGGAACGAACTGCATGATTTTCCAGTATGGATCGGGACGCCACAGACACAGGGCGATCAGGATGAGCACGGACGCGACGAAGACGATGAGCCACGCGTTGAGGCTGCCTTTGTCCTTGGATACGGCAGGGCCTTCGGTGACGATGATCGTCGGAGCGTTTTGAACGGCAAGGGGATCTTTTTCATCGGGCATGACGAACCTCCGGGGATCGAATCAGCCCTGTCCCCACGGAGGGGGACAGGCGAAGGTTAGTTGCCCAGCCATTTGGCCTGAAGCTGCTCTTCAATGCCTTTGGCCTTGACCGCGTCGATGCCCTGATTGAGCTTTTCCAGAAGCGCGGTGTCCTGTTTGCGCAGGGCGAAGCCGAAATATTCCACTTCGTCGGTGATGAAGGCCACGCGCATGTTTTCGGCATAGCCCGCTTTGCGTTCAGCGTAAAACTTGGCCACCCGATCGTCGCACATAACGGCGTCGATGCGGCCGTTTTTAAGGTCTTCCATGGCCAGACCCACTTCGTCGTAGGTCTTCACCTTGGCGCCCAGGTCCTGGGTGTCGTTGAGGCGCTGGGTATACAGGATGCCCGTGGTGCCGATCTGGCCGCCCACAGTCTTCCCCTTGAGGTCGCTCAGCTTTTGCACCGGAGAATCTTTAAGCACGACCAGGGCCTGGTAATTTTCAAAATAGGGTTTGGTAAAAGCCATGGTGGCCTGGCGTTCGGGCGTGATGGTCACCGATGAGGCGATGGCGTCGCATTGGTTGGAACCGAGGGCGGCAAAAATCCCGTCCCAGGCCACATTGCGGACATCGGCCTCCAAGCCGGCTTCCTTGGCGGCGGCGCGGATGTAATCCGGGCCGTAGCCGGTTACCTGCTTGTTCTCGTCCAGCATTTCAAAGGGGGGCCAGGTGGCGTCGGCCGCCACGACGATGGTTTCGGCCCGTGCGGGCAGAACGCTGAACAGGACCGCCAGAAGGGCGAACAGAAAATGTTTGGACATGGCTTCTCCTCACCGGAAAAAATAAAGGAACACAAAAGTGTGAATGTTGTTCATGAAACATGCGTCGCTTTCTGTCAAGTCGCTGTTTTTCTTTGGGGCTTAGGTCACATGACCGGCGGAGAAAAGCGGGGAGGTTGACGCTGCGGCATGTGCCCGCTATTCTTGTTCATTGATTTTTCAACGAAGCCGGGACGGAGTGTGCCGTCGATGCGGCACGGCGATTACGGAATAAAAAGACGCGGAGAGGAGGCCCGGTGCGCGCGTATATCAGCCTGGGGTCCAATATGGGGGATGGCCCGGTCCACCTGGCCGAGGCCCGGGCCGCCGTGACGGCTCTGCCCGGCGTCGGCGTGGCCGCCATGTCCTCAGTGTACCGTACCGAACCGCAGGGCCGCAAGGATCAACCCTGGTTCGCCAACCAGGTGCTCGCTCTGGACTGTGACGGCATGACGGCCGACGCTTTGTTGGGCGCTCTGTTGCGTATCGAAACCGAACTGGGCCGGGTTCGCGATCCGGCGGACCGTTTCGGTCCGCGTGTCATTGATCTCGATCTGCTGCTGTTCGGCGACGAGGTGCGGACCGCCCCTTGTCTGACGCTGCCCCATCCCCGTATGATCGAAAGGGCGTTTGTTCTGGTCCCCTTGTGCGAAATCGCGCCCGATCTTATTTTACCTTCGGGCCGAAGTGTGAAAGACTTGGCGCGTGCGCTGCCCCACTCCGTGGAAGGCGACCGCATTTTTCAGTAAACGTCAAAGGAGCCTCCCTATGATTGTCAAAGTGCTCATTTTTGTTTTGGTGGCTTACGCGCTGTATCGCTTGTTCATGAACGACCGCAAGAAAAAAGAGGACGATTCCTCTCGCGAGAAGGAACATCTGGTGGCCACCGGCGAAATGGTCAAGGACCCCGTATGCGGCGCGTATGTGGAGGCCGAGGGAGGCATCACCGTGCGCAACGGCGAAAAGGTTATCCATTTTTGCAGCTATGAGTGTCGCGAGAAGTACATTAAGCGTCTGCAGGAGCAGGGCAAGATAGACAGCTGAAGGTCGCGCCGGAATGCGGCGTAATACTTCGAAAAGGCCGCCGTCCTTATAAGGACGGCGGCCTTTTCATACCCTGATGAGGGACGACGGAGAACGGCTGCGGGCGGGCTTAGTCGTTTTTGCCCATCGCATGCACGAATCCCATTTCCGACTCGCCGATGCTGCCGTTGGTGCCTGCGATTTTGGCCAGAAAAGCGGAGCCGAGTTCACTGAGGTGTTTGTCGGTGTTGGTAAAATAGTCGTAATGTTTCTGTTCGTCTGCCAGAGTGTCCTCGAACAGCTTGGCGCTGACGTTGTCGTTGTTGTCCCGGCATACACGGGCGAACTGGTTGTAGACATCGAGCACGGTGCCTTCAAGATCGATGTTGTAGGGATAGATGCCCTTCAGTTCCTGCCCTTTTTCCACTTTGGCGGCCAGTTCGCTGGTAGGTTCGCCGTCCAGTTCTTTAATGCGTTCGGCGAAATTTTCGGCATGGGTCATTTCGTCGATGGCGATGCGTTTGATGGAAGCGGCGAATTTGCCGTAGTCCAGGTTGTCGAGGTTATAGTGTTGGTTCATGTATTGTTGGATGGAGTGCAACTCCATGCTTCTGGCCTTGTTCAGTACTTCCACCACTTTTTGCACATTTTCCGGGTTCATCGCGCTCATGAATTCCTCCGAGTTTTGTTGCGCCGGGCCATCCTTGCCCCTGCGGGTCGATACCGGAGCGGACCTGACGTTCTTAAGCCCGCAATGTAGCGTGGCTTCGTCGCCGAGAGCAATGATTACCGCGTGAGAGCGAGTGTTTCCGGCCATCACGCATTTGACTTATTACGTGACGTGCTTGCCCCTGCTCCCGCAAACGCCTACATCCTGAAAAATAAAGGCGTTCCGGCCCGCACGCACATGGGGAGGAAGACGCCATAAGGGAGACGGCATGGCCGAAAACGCCGCGGCGGATATCATGGTTCCTCTGTTGCTGTCCTTGCGGGTGGCGGGATTGGCGACGTTTTTTTCCTTTGTATTCGGGGTGGGGTTGGCCTGGGTAATGTCCCGGCGGCGCGGCCCCGTGCGCTCGGTTATCGACGCGTTATGCACCCTGCCCATGGTGTTGCCGCCCACTGTGCTCGGCTATTATCTCATCCTGTTTGTGGGGCGGCGCGGCGTGTTGGGGCCGTGGCTGGCCGAGTTCGGCATCAGTCTTATGTTTTCCTGGCAGGGGGCCGTGGCGGCGGCCACGGTGGTTGTGTTCCCTCTTATCTATAAATCGGCCCGGGCCGCGCTGGAGTCGGTGGATCATACGCTGGAGGACGCGGCCCGCACCTTGGGCGTATCGGAGTGGGCGGTGTTTATGCGTGTTTCCCTGCCGTTGGCCTGGCGGGGGTTGTTCGCGGGAACCATGCTGGCTTTCGCGCGGGGTATGGGGGAATTCGGGGCCACGTTGATGATCGCGGGCAACATACCCGGCAAGACGCAAACCCTGGCCCTGGCCATTTACGCCGCGTTTCAGGCGGGCAACGACGCGCAGGCGACCCTGCTGGTGCTCGTCACCTCGGCCCTCTGCATGGCGGTGCTGGTGGGCGCGGAATGGCTGCTGGGCGGAAGGGGACAACGAATATGATCGATATGTCGGTGCGTAAACGTATGGGGAACGCGGGTTCCGATTTTGAACTCGCCGTGGAATTGCATCTGCCTGAAGATAGTCGGTGCGCTGTGCTGTTCGGACCGTCGGGATCGGGCAAGACGCTTACCCTGCGTGTGCTGGTCGGGTTGCTTCGGCCCGATGCGGGCTTCATCCGGCTGGCCGGGGAAACGCTGTTCGACGCTGTCGCCGGGGTGGATGTGCCCGTGCGCGAACGGCGTATAGGCTACATGTTTCAGGACTACGCTCTGTTTCCGCACCTCAGTGTGGCCGACAACGTGGCTTTCGGGCTGGCGGGTCGATTTGGGCGTCGCTCACCCCAGGCGCGGGAGCAGGTGGCGCGCTGGTTGGAGTTTTTCGGTATCGGCGAACTGGCCGAAAGGCGTCCCTCCGCCTTGTCCGGCGGCCAGCGCCAACGCGTGGCCTTGGCCAGAGCCATGGCTATCCGGCCCCGGCTCCTGTTGCTCGACGAGCCCTTCAGCGCTCTGGACCCGCTGCTGAGGGGGCGTTTGCGCCAGGAATTGCGCGATATGCTGGGCCAGGTGGGGCTGCCCGCCCTGCTTATTACCCACGATCCGGCCGATGTCGAGGTCTTTGGGGATCAGCTGGCCCTGTACGACGGGGGGAGCATCCGGGCTGTTTTGCCTTTCCGCCGGGAATTCGGGGGCCGGGCGGCCGCGCCGGTACTGGAGCAACTGTTGGCGGGCGGCCTGACGCAACGGGCAAAAGGGCTCGCGGCCTCGGCCTGAAGCAGGTTCAGTTTGTTTGGGATGCGCGCAGGCGTTCGAGGTATCGAGGCTGAAAAATACACATGCGCGTCACGTCGTGGTACGCGCCGTTGCTGAAGAATTCGTGTTTAAGCACGCCCTCGACCTCGAACCCCAGCTTGGTGTAGATATGGATGGCGCGGGCGTTTTCAGTGTCCACAATCAGATACAGCTTGTAAAGATTGAGTGCCATGAAAGCGTAATCCATGGCCAGACGCGTGGCGGTCGTGGCATAACCCTTGTTCTGATGGGCCGGGTCCACGATAATTTGGAATTCCGCCCGACGATGGATGTGATCGATTTCAATCAGTTCCACCAGGCCCAGATTGACGCCGTCCTGCTCAATGACGAAACGGCGTTCCGTCTGGTCGTGGATGTGCTTGTCGTACAATTCCTGGAGTTCTACAAACGCCTCATAGGGTTCTTCAAACCAATAGCGCATGATGTTGGCGTCGTTGTCCAGATTATGTACAAATTTCAAATCATCGCGTTCCAGGGGACGAAGACGTATGCCTGACATAAGAACCTCGCCGAATGAAGGAATGAGGGGGGGAGACAAACGTATTCCCACGGGCGGAAAAATACCATGCTTATCATAGCATCCGGCGGGGCGGACACATCTTATGTGTCTGCCCCGTATTCGGTTGATTGAAGCATTGTAAGGCGAAGTTTAACTTCTCCACAAAGAGAAATGCCTCATCAGACGACCCGTATCGGAAGGAGCTTGCCCCTTTGGGCTCAGGGCAGATCCAGCACTACGGAGAAGGCTTCAAACTGGATGGTCACGGGCATGTCCGGGGCCAGTTCCAACTCGTCCGCCCGTTCCGTGGTGATCAGGGCGCATACCCGGCTGCCTTCGTCCAGGCGGGCCACCACGGCGCAGATCAGTTCCGAGCGGTTGATGCGCAGTACCGTGCCCGAAAAGCGGTTGCTGGCGCTGGTGGGACGCCCCTGGTCGCGGCACAGCGTGACCAACGGGGCCTTGACCGTGGCGATTACGGTTTTTTCCGGCGTCAGTTCCATACGTTCCATACTTTCCTGAGTGATGAGAGCCGTTACCGCCAGGCCGCCGAAGCTTCGAAGTCGCACTTCGACCAGAAAACCGCTTTGCCGCAGGCTTTCCACCTGGCCCGGAAATACGTTGCGCGCGCTGGTTTTCAATTTGGCTTCGCGTTGCAGGTAGTGTCGGGTCATGTCTTTGATATCGGCGTCGGTATAGGCCAAAAATTCGCCGGTACTTTCCAGACTGGGCTGCCCGAGCAATTTTTGGACGGCGGGCAGAGGCATGCCGCTTCGGATAAGTTCCACGGCGCGTGACTGGCGCAGCGCGCGCGGCGAGGCCAGTTCGGGGGGCAGATTGCATTCTCGCGCGCGAGCGTAGAAGTTGCGCCGCACATAACCGGGGTCCAGATGAGTCAATTCGCCGCGTCGGGCCGCCACGGACGGCAGGGCGAAAAAGCGCCGCAATTCAGGGATAAGGTGCCGAGGGAGGGGAACGTCGCGGCTGTGAGGCCCAGGGACGTGTAATATGCCTTCCTCCAGATTGACGGCTTTTTCATCGTCCAGGCCCAGCACTTCGCCCAAGCGCAGAGCGCCGTGGCGCAGCAGAAGGAAGATAAGCCACAGGCGTTGACGGGACAAACGGTGGGAGGCGTGGCGCGATTCCTCCACGCGGGCGCGGAAGGTGCGGTCCAGTTCGTCCATTTCGCGGGTGGATAAATGGGGAGCGTTGATTGAGGGCGGCATGTAGGAGTCGTCGGACACCGTGGTCGGACGGGAGGAAGCCGGGCCCCCGGACAGAGGGGAGGAAGTAACATTGTTCATAGGCGAGGTTTATCATAGCGCTCCGGCCAGGAAAAGCCGTCACGATTGCCCGCAAACGGGTGACGGCGTTGCGCCGCTCCGTGTCGGGCGTATACAGGAATCTTCTCAATCCTCATTCGGGAGTTCGTCATGAAAGCAATGTCCGTTTTTGTTTTGTCTGTGTTTCTCGCCTTGCCTGCCGGAATCGCCTCGGCGTCCGACATCACCGTATCGGGCGCGGCCAGCCTGACCAATGCCTTCACGGAAGTGAAGGGCGCGTTTGAAAAAGTCCACCCCGATATCCATGTGGCGACCAACTTCGCGGCGTCCAATCCTTTGCTGCAGCAGATGCGCGAAGGCGCGCCGGTGGACGTGTTCGCCTCGGCCGACCAGGATACCATGAACAAGGCCGAGCAGGAAAAGCTTATCGACCCGGCCACGCGTCGTAATTTTGTGGCCAACAGCCTGGTGCTGATTGTGCCTCTGTCCGCCAAGGACAACGGCCCGGTCAAAAACGCGGCCGATCTGAGCAAGGCCAAACGGATCGCTGTGGGCAATCCCGATTCCGTGCCCGCCGGTCGTTATGCCCGGGCATCGTTGCAGTCCCTGGGACAGTGGGACGCCCTCCAGCCGCAAATGGTACAGGGCGAAAGCGTGCGCCAGGTGCTCGACTACGTGTCGCGCGGGGAGGCGGACGCGGGCTTTGTCTACGCCACCGACGCCTTCATCGCCAAGGACAAGGTGGCTATCGTCGATACCATGAGCGGGCATGAACCTATCCTTTATCCCGTGGCCGTGACCAGTTCGGCCAAGGATAAGGCCGCCGCGCAAGCTTTTGTGGATTATCTGTTCGCTCCCGAAGGCCGGGCTATTCTCGCCAACTACGGCTTCAGCGAAGCCAAGTAAAGAAAAGAGCGCCGATTGTATTGCAAGGGGCTCCTGTCTCTCGGGGCCCCTTTTTTTGGCTATGAGCACAGTTTTTGGGGCAACGTCGCAATTGAATTGCGCTGCTCAGGCGTCGCGACAAAGTCTTGTTCCTTTCGATTCCGAGAGTATTTTCAAAGTAAAATATTCTAAAAAGCAAAGATGATTGCCGCGTGTCCTCCGGCATGAGCTTAGGCGGTCCGCGTTGACTTTTAGCAGGAAAAGGTCAAGGTTCTTTACCTTTCCATACTCATTTTTACACAACTCATTTTTTGTTAAGGAGTACGTTATGAGCGACAAGCAAACTGTATTCACCGATCAGGCTCCGGCGGCCATAGGCCCGTATTCCCAGGCTGTGTTGACCGGCAAGCTGGTGTTTGTATCGGGGCAAACACCGCTGGACCCCGCCACGGGAGGGCTGGTGGGCGAAAACGCTGCCGACCAAGCCGAACAGTGCTTGAAAAATCTTAAAGCTATACTTGAAAAGTCGGGGGCGTCTCTGGACAGTGTGGTCAAAACCACGGTGTTTCTGGTGGATATGGCCGACTTCGCGGCTATGAACGAAGTGTATGCTCGTTGGTTTCAAGGGGATTATCCGGCCCGCTCCTGCGTGGCGGTCCGCGCTCTGCCCAAAGGGGCTCGAGTGGAAATCGAAGCCGTGGCCGTGACTCATTAGGAGTTTTTTACGGTAAACTCGTGGAACCCCGTATAGCGCGACCTCGCCGTGTCGCCGTTCCGGTCTTTGGAGCGCGCTTGCGCCACATCTGAGGCCGTGCCCCAAGGGACGCGGCCTCAGTGTTACAAAACAATTAATCCCGTATAGGCCTTCCGAGAGCGCCGACAGATGGCGTCAAATGCGCTCGAACGAGGAAAATTCGGGGTTGAGGCCGCTGACGTGAAGCCCGGCAGGCGGAAGCGCGGTCTGTCTTTGACCGCCTCGACGGCCTGGAGCATGGCGGAATGGAAAAAGAATCAGAGGGGAAGGGTGGCCGGCTTGCCCATGCGCGAGCGCACGCCGTCCCAAGCAGCCCGTATGACCAGACGCAGACGGTCCTTTTGGCCGCGGAACATACGTCGAGATAAAGGCAGAGGCAGCGCTACCAAGGCGAAGGGCAGGGCGCGGGCACGCTCGCGACGCAGCAGGAAAAAGCGGTTGCGCACATATAGGTAGTCCGCCACCGGGGGCAGATCGGGTTCCTCGGTCACGGCCAGCATGGGGGTGAGGGCTCCGGTATTGGGAGCCCTGTGCCGCACCAGAGCCCCCGGCGCCCAGTTGAGCCGAAATCCGGCCTTGCGGGCGCGCAATCCGTATTCCACATCTTCGTAAAAACGGAAAAAGCGTTCGTCGTACAGGCCGATGCTTTCAACCAGCGGACGCAGTACCAGGCACGAGGCGCCGTCCACATAATCGAGCTTGGCCACAATGTCTTTGCGGTCGGTAAGGGCGTAACGTTCCACTCCTTCGTCCAATAGCCTTGCCGTGCCTGTGCGGCGGCTCCAGGTGCCGCCCGCCGCGCATTCCAGCAGGTCCTTGTCGTGAAAAAGCAGCGTGGATCCCACCATACCGATATTCTTTTCGTCCTGAGTATGGCGAAGCAGGGCGGCCAGAGCGTAAGGTTCGGGCAGCGTATCGTTGTGCAGAAGCCAGAAGGCGGTACAGTCAGGATCATAGAGCAACAGACGCAAACCCGCGTTCATGCCTCCTGCCGCACCCTCGTTTTCCTCACGACGCAGCAGAGTCAGCGGGGCCTGGGCGTTGTCGTCTCCGAACACTTCGACCGGCTCCGGATGGCCTGTGCGAATCGCCAAACTTCGCCAGCCCGCCAGAATACGGTCCGCCACCTCATTGCCCGAACCATTGTCGCACACCACGATGCGGCGGGGAAAATCGGATTGCGCGTGCACACGTTCCAGACAGGCCAGGGTGTCTTCCCAGTCGTTGTAGGTGAGAATAATGACGCCTACGTTCGTGTGGTCCATGCGGGCAAGCTCCTTGAGCGCGGCGGAAGAGAGGCGCGCGCGTCCTGAAACTATTGCGTACTCACCGGGATTTCGTCAAGCTGCCTTGCCTCTTCGAAATGCGCGGCTCTGATGACGGAGATGAGGCGGCCGAGATGTAAAACGGCCCGGATGGCTCCGGGCCGTCAACCCCGTGACGGGACGGGCTATTCAAAGCGGCTGACGTTGGTGATGACCACCATGTCCAGGGGGACGGCCTCGTGTTCGCCCTGGGCCTTGGTTTTGAGTTTGCGGATTTTGTCCACCACGTCCATGCCGTCTTCCACCTTGCCGAACACACAGTAGCCGAAACCTTCCGCGCTGTCGTCTCTATGATCCAGTTCGGGGTTGTCCTCCACATTGATGAAGAACTGGGCCGTGGCGGAATGGGGTTCGGAAGTGCGGGCCATGGCGATGGTGCCCCTCAAGTTCTGAAGACCGTTGCCCGCTTCGTTGGCGATGGGCTCATGGGTGGCTTTTTCTTCCATGCGGACGGACAGGCCGCCGCCTTGAATCATGAAGTCGTTGATGACGCGGTGAAAGATGGTGTTGGTGTAGAAATCCTCGTCCACGTAGCGCAGAAAGTTGGCCACCGTGGCCGGAGCCCTGTCTTCGAACAGCTCCAGCAGAATGTCGCCCGACGAAGTCTCCATAAGAACCAGCGGATTGCTCATAATGTGTTCCTTCCCGAAAAATTTTGCCTGTTGTGGCCGGAACGGCGGCAAAAGGCAAGTCTTCACCGCCGGGCTGCCGCCTTCCCCCCGGCGCGGGCGACGCGGGAGGCTTGTGGGATGAGCCGGAGCGGGGTATATACGGCCCATGAAACATATGAGCCCGGCCGACGAAAAGGCCATCGCCCGCGCGCTGCTGGAGTGGTTCCGCAGGTTCATGCGGCCGCTGCCCTGGCGGCGGACGTATGCCCCATACGAAGTATGGATATCCGAAGTTATGCTTCAACAGACCCAGATGGAACGGGGAGTGGGATATTTTCTGCGTTGGATGGAGCGTTTTCCCGACGTGTCGGCTGTGGCGGCCGCTTCGGATGAAGATATTCTGAACGCCTGGGAAGGGTTGGGATATTATCGCCGCGCCCGTTTTCTGCATGCCGCGGCCAAAGTCATGTGCGAGCGGCACGGCGGCCGGGTGCCGTCCGAACCTGAGGCTTTAGCGGCTCTGCCGGGGCTGGGGGCCTATACTGTGGCCGCCATACGCGGCATAGCCTTCAACCAGGATGTCGTCGTTGTGGACGCCAACGTGGAGCGGGTATTTACCCGTCTGCTGAATATCGACGTTCCTCCAAAAAAGCGCGCGGCCGCCGTTCTGATTGGCGAAGCGGCCCGGTGCTTGCTGCCGACCGGCCATGCCCGGGAGTATAATCAGGCACTCATGGAATTCGGGGCGCTGGTGTGCAGAAAGGTCCCGCTGTGCATCGACTGTCCTCTGGCCGCGTGGTGCGAAAGTCGCCGCTTGGGCGTGGAGCGGGAGCGGCCCGTACTGGCGCCCAAGCCTGCCGTGATTCCTGTATTTACCGGACACGGAGTTTTGGTGCACGGTGGACGAACCCTGCTTGCTAAGCGGCCGGAAGGCGGCGTGTGGGGCGGTTTGTGGGAGTTTCCCGGCGGCGAACAAGTCGGGGACGAGCCGCCCGCCCGGGCGGCGGAACGCGCGTTCGCCACGCTGGGTTTGGCTGTGCGGGCGAAAGACGATTTAGGCAGTGTGCGTCATGGGTATACCAATCACCGACTGACGGCCCGTTTTTTCCGCATGGAGGCCAGTCCCGGTGTAAATTTGGACAATGTATTGCGGATATTGGAAAAGCGGGCGGACGTGCGGCTTGTGCCTTGCCGCGGAACCGGAGCGCTGGCCATGCCCGCCCATCATCGTAAACTGGCGGATCGCTTTTTTTCCGGCGTGCGGCGGCGGGGCGACGCGCAGGAACAGGGGACTCTGGTTTAAGGGATACGGACAACATTTCTGATATTTTTTTAAGGAAGCGAAAAGTATGCGCAAGACCGTATATTGGATGGAGGGAGACGGCATAGGGCCGGAAATCTGGCGAGCTACCCGGCCTGTACTGGACGCCGCCGTGCGGCGGGCCTACGGCGATGGACGCGGCCTGGATTGGGTGGAGCTGGCGGCCGGGGAAAAAGCTATGACGGCTACGGGCAATCCCCTGCCGCAGGAAACGCTGGACGCCTTGTCCAAAGCCGACGTGGCCATCAAAGGTCCGCTGGGTACGCCGGTGGGCGGCGGCTTTCGCAGTCTGAACGTGACGCTGCGCCAGACTTTCGATTTATACGCCTGCATCCGGCCCGTGCGTTGGTTCGAAGGAGTCTGTGCCCCGGTCAGGCATCCTGAGCGCGTGAATATGGTTATCTTCCGCGAGAATACGGAAGATGTGTACGCGGGTATCGAGTATGCGGCGGGTACCCCCGAGGCCGAGCGATTGGGCGCGGTGTTGCGGGACGAATTGGGCGCCAGAGTGGCGAAAGACGCGGCTTTGGGCGTCAAACCCATGACCGAGCGGGGATCCAAGCGCCTGGTGCGTCGGGCTGTGCGTTATGCTCTGGACCACGGGTTGCCCAGTGTGACCCTGGTTCACAAGGGCAATATCATGAAGTACACCGAAGGCGCGTTCCGGGCTTGGGGGTATGAGGCCGCCGCCGAGTTCGGGGACTCCGTAATTCTGGAAAAGGACGCCACGCCGGACAACAGCGCGGACAGGGTCGTCATCAAGGATCGTATCGCCGACGCCATGTTCCAGGAAGCTCTGTTGCATCCCGAGCAATACAGCGTGCTGGCCTCGCCCAATCTGAACGGAGATTATCTGTCCGACGCTCTGGCAGCCCAGGTGGGCGGACTGGGGATGGCCCCCGGCGTCAATATGTCGGATTCCCTGGCGCTGTTCGAGGCCACGCACGGTACGGCCCCCAAAGCGGCGGGCAAAGATATCGCCAACCCCGGCAGCCTGCTCTTGTCCGGCGCGCTGATGCTGGAACACCTTGGTTGGGGCGAGGCGGCAACCCTGGTGGAGCGAGCTTTGCGCGGCGTTATCGCCGACAGGACGGTTACCCCGGATCTGGCGGCGGATATGCCTGGCGCGCGCGCTGTTTCGTGCTCGGAATTCGGCTGCCTGCTGGTGGATAAGATTGCCGTGAGCGCGTCGTAATTTTTGCTTGCCATCCGGTCAATCATACGCTAAAGATGTCTGTCTGCGGAGAGGTTTCCGAGCTGGCCTAAGGAGCACGATTGGAAATCGTGTGTGGGTAACACCACCGGGAGTTCGAATCTCCCCCTCTCCGCCAGATATTTATCCACCTTGGTTCGGTACAGTCAAAAAAGTCATTTCTGGCAAGGGATTATGCGAAACGGACTGTCCGACCAAGGGGATTAACCGCCATAGACATCCACCATTTTTAGGGGTATTTCAAGGGGTACATTAATCCCTTGCCAGGAGAATACCCCTATGCCCCTCACCGATACCGCCATTCGTGCGGTTAGGCCCCTCGATAAGCCGCAAAAACTCTTTGACGGCAACGGTCTTTTTCTTTTTGTTGCGCCAAGCGGCACCAAAAGCTGGCGTGTCAAATATCATTTTCAGGGCCGTGAAAAACTCCTCACCCTCGGCACATACCCCCAGCTTTCATTGAAAGAGGCGCGGGAAGCCTGTATTGCCGCCAAAAAGCAATTGAGTGGCGGCGTGGATCCGTCTGCCGAAAAAAAGCTCCGGGCGAAAAGCCTCCAAACGACCTTTGAGGCTGTAGCGCGGGAGTGGCACAGCAACCAGACCGCCATCTGGACGGAAAATTACGCCAAAGACGTGATGGAACGGATTGCCAAAAACATTTTCCCTTATCTCGGCAATCGGCCCATTGCGGAAATCACCCCGCCTGAATTGCTGGCAGTCCTTCGCAAAATTGAAATTCGTGGCGCTGTTGATCAAGCCCATCGGGTACGGGGCATCTGTTCTCTGATTTTTCGTTACGCCATTGCTACCGGCCGCGCCGAACGCGACACAGCTGCCGACCTGCGCGGAGCCTTGAAAAGCCGTAGTGTTACGCCGCGTGCGGCTATAACCGATCCAGAGGCTATCGGCGGCCTCTTGCGAGCGATAGACGATTTCACCGGCACCTATACCGTCAAGGCTGGTCTGCAACTCTTGGCGTTGACGTTCTTGCGCCCCAGTGAAGTTCGCCTCGGAGAGTGGACGGAAATCGACTTTGCGGAAAAGCTTTGGCGCATTCCGGCCAGACGCATGAAGATGCGGCATGACCATCTGGTGCCCCTTTCCTCGCAATCGCTGGAAATCCTGCATACGCTTCACGGTATGAGCGGGGACGGCCGCCTGATGTTTCCGGGGCTGCGCTCTCCAGATAAAGCTCTCAGTGATGCCGCCTTTATCGCGGCCTTGCGGCGTATGGGCTACCCCAAGGAAGAAATGTGCGCTCATGGGTTCCGGGCTATGGCTTCTACCCTGCTCAATGAGCAAGGATATTCCGCTGATGTGATCGAAAAACAGCTTGCCCATAACCCACGGGAAAAGATACGCGGCATCTATAACCGGGCGGAATACCTGCCAGAGAGGCGAAAAATGATGCAGGAATGGGCTGACTATCTGGCAAGATTACGTGATGCGGGCAATCAAAGAAGTTATGGAGGGGAGGAAGCATGAAAACGGAGGCCATGAATGACCGTGAGGTTTCTGTCTCCATTGGAAAAATGGAAGAAGAATCCCAAATAACAACCGGGGATACCGGCTGGAGCGAGGAGGAAAAAGAGCGCATGCGTCAGGCCGGTTATGATGATATGGATATGATCCGGGCGTGGTATAGCTGAAGAACTGCTGTTTTTTGATCGGAAAATAAAACCCCATCCTGCGGCGTGGTCGGAACAAATTCTGACCACGCCGCCATTCTATTACCCCGTATCGTTGAATGCCATCGTGGGAGGAGATGCCTCCGGGACGGAGGCGAGTGTATCCTTGGCGGGACAGCATGTTATGTCTGCTTCCGTTTTTTTCGGCAGGGATGACTCTCCCACTACGTCAGATTTTGCCAGCACTTCCTGCATCTTGGCGAGAGAAACCGAAATCCCTGATTGCGCCAATACGTCTTTGATTTCTTGCAGACTGTAGCCCTGTCGCATGGCCTTTTTGATGTCGTTGACCAGAAATTCCGCGACTTCACCGCGTGTCTTTCCAGCCTCTTTCATCGGCAGACTGCGGAGCTTTTTCCGGGCGGCCTCTATCTGTTCCATCGTGTAACGCCGAGCCGTTGCCACAAGCATCACCCTCCTTGTCAAAAATTCCTTTTTTTCCCATACCACGGTGAAAACTTTATTGGCAACTTTTCTTGGCGGACAAATATATTCTATTCTGGATAAATATGGACGCTATTTCACAAATAAGTACAATTCATTTTTTGCAATATTTCATTTTCAAATTCATATTGATGCAGAAACGTATTGTTCAAGGAAAAACAATACAGTCTTTTTGCTTTTTTCTCTGGCCTTCAAGCTCATTCTTCATCTATGCTTGCGCCAAAAGCAGAAGCACGGTGCGGTCAACGCGCCATCCGAAATGAAGTGAAGCTGCTTCAAAGTCCGAAGCGTGTTCTTCTTTACAGGATGGTAGCTGTCTGACAAACAGCTGACATCCTGCCAAAGGCTGCGCCTCTGGACTCCCCCGGAGCGTTCGGCGCTTCGCTTCTCACGCTCTCAAAAAAGACGGAAAGAGTATGAAGAAAAACAGCGGACGAGGCACAAGATTTCAGCACAGACGCACGGTGCGCCTCACGGCGGCGGAAGACAAAAAACTGACCCGGCAAGCCGCGACTGCCAGCATCTCGGTTTCCGAATACATGCGGCGTCTGTTCTTCGGCGGCAGGCCCATCATCGCCAGAACGGACGACCAGACCATCCGGGAACTCCGGCGGCTTGGGGGCCTGCTCAAGCACCATTTTGACGTGGTGAAACGGACGGGAAACGCGGGCACTCTTGCGGAACTGGATGCGGCTCTGTCGGCAATCCGGCGGAGCATTGAAGCCCTGAGCGAGAAATAATGATCATCAAGAAGCTCAAACGCACCAGCTTCAAAAAATCCAAGTCCGTCATGATCGGCGGTCTGGTGGACTACATCCTCGCTGCTTATGATGAAGAGGGAAGGGATAAACTCGCTTTTGCCGGAAGCAGAAATTTTCTGACCACGACTGTTGCCGCACAGAAGAGGGAGATGATTTCTCTGGCCGAAGAATCCATCCAGAGCCGGATGCCGGTCACACACTGGATTCTGTCATGGCAGGAAAACGAACAGCCCACCCGTGAACAGGTGGACGAGGCGGTCAGCCTTTTTCTTCGGGGAATGGGACTTGCCGAGCGTCAGACGCTCTACGCCCTGCACAAGAACACGGGCAACTACCATATGCATATTGTCGTGAATCGGACGCATCCCTACACACAGAAAGTCATCCAGCCGCATCGAGGTTTCGACATCAACGAGGCACACAAAATAATTGCTGAAATCGAACACAGGCAGGGGTGGGCATCACAAATGAACGCCCGCTATTGCGTCAACGAACAGGGGCATGTGGTCAGGAACATCCAGCACCGGGCACAGGCAAAGCCCAAGCCCAGGGCCGAGGATTTTGAAAGCGCCACGGGCGAAAAGTCCGCACAGCGTATTGCTCAGGAACGCGGCCATGCCGTCATTCGGAACGCCTTATGCTGGGAAGAGCTTCACGCCGGACTGGATGCCGTTGGTCTGCGTTTCGTCCGCAAAGGTTCCGGCGCTGTGATTTTCGTGGGCGACACGGCGGTCAAAGCGTCCAGCGTGGACAGAAATTTCGGCATGTCTAGGCTGTGCAAGCGGCTCGGCGAGTTCAAGCCCGGCTCCTACTCCGAGCGGACATTCAAGAAGCCTGCCCCGGAACCGGTCAGTCATGTATGCCGGGAAGAATGGCAGGAGTATCAGAAAGAACGGCAGAGGCTGGCCGAAGAAAGACGCCTCGCCAGGGCGAAGCGGGAGGAAGAACGGGAAGAGCTGGAGCAGCGGCAGAAAGATCGCCGGGAGGCGGCCACGGCACGTCTTGCTCAGCATGGGCTTTCCGTGCTGAACATTGCCCGTCACTTCCTGAAGGAACAGGAGCGGGAAGAAAAAGCGGCGTTACGGGACAGGCAGGCTCAATCCGAAAAGCCGGAGCGGCTCCGGCGCTTCAAGCCCTGGCTGGGCAAGCGCAGTCCGCGCCTTGGCAATCTGTGGCGTTTCCGCAAACGGATCGCTCCCGGTGTGGAGGTCAGAAAGCGCGAATTTCCCAAAGTCGGCAAACTGACCTCGCCGTATGCCGCCTATCGGGAAATGGTCAAAAAGCGTTTCCCCGAAAAGATGGATGAATCACGGCTGGATGCGACCATTGTCCTGTACATGCGCTGCGCGGGATACACGCCGCAAGAGGTAGCCAACGAATTATTCAGACACACCCCCGCCCGCCCCAAAGGCCAGAACCGTGATGAAAGGATAGACTACGGGCGCAGGGTGGTCTGGTATGCCTTTGGCACAGCGGGGGATATTGATATTGCTAATGTGCAGCCTACGGAGAAGCAAATTAACAATTTTGTTTATGAAAAAAAACAGAACAGAGAAAAATTACAACAACATTTAAGATTGCGTATAAAATAAGTAACCCCACATCTTTGCTCTGGCCCTGTCAATGAGACAAATAAAAAGACCCGGAAGGTGGTTATGCGCGATCAGCTTTTCCCGATACGTCACCGATTTTAAACGGTGGAGCGTTCAATTAACGGAAAAAGTAAATTGACGAGACTATCCTAATGAAAATATATATACTTCCAAGGGGAAGCAGTATGGCAAAGCAACTTAAGATAAAAGAATGGTTGAGTGATTTTCTGGCCCGCAGGGAACTTGATGCCCCTGACGGCCGCCACCTGTTTTCCTATCGCGCCACACCGGAAGAATTTTTGATTCTGGAAGAAGGTCTGAAACAAAACATGGCATTGGCCTCCATGAAGGACAGCCAAAACCCTCTCAACCTGTGGAAAAATGCTCCTGGATTCAATGCGGTTTTCGTGCTTTATGCTGCGTTGTGCTGGCAGCAGAAGTACGAAGGAACGACATGGACGTATGATGTCATTCTGAAAGGTCTGGACATTTTTCTGGCCAAGCCCAGTCTGGAGTTGAGGGATATTATTGTAAGCGGGCTGGAGTTCTGGGGCCTTGCCAAAAACACGCAGGGCCTTGCCTATCTTGGATCCATCGCTCGCGAAGCCGGGCTGCCGCAGAAGTTGCTCGCCGAAAACAGAGGCCCCGTAGGACACCTTCTTCATTCTGTTCTGAGAGAAGCGCTGCGCTCTGGCCAGTCCGGCAGCATCATCACAAGCTGGCTTGCGAGCTATATTTCCTCCCTGCCCCAATCCTGCCGAAGCCCGGAGATCATCGCCCTGCTGGCCGACTCCATCAACGCTATTCTCGACATCAAAAACAGTCTTCACGCGAGTACGCTCGGAGAGGCGCTGACCGAACTCAATGAAAAGGATCCCGACTGGCGCTCACGCTTTCCTCTACCCCTCTATGACGATACCGCACGTGATCTTCTGAACCGCCTTCTGGAAGATGCAACGTCTTCCCCTCAGGCATCGACCGGAAGCCCCATTTCCGCCAGTCGCTGCATTATTCGGGGGTACGGGCAGCAGTGGGAACTTCAGGCCCGTCTGGATATGCCTCCACGCATGGCAACCGGGCTTGGAGAGGACAAACCGCGGCTGCTTTCCATGAGAATCATGTCGGGAGAAAAATCTTTTGAGGCCGTTCTGAAGAAACATGCGGAAAGCGACTTTTATTTTTTTCAGCAGAAGCAGAGTATTGTTTTTTCCGGTTTGGAAGCGATGCAGGAAATACTCATTCGGTACACGGCTCCCTCGGGCTTTTGCCAGATGCACGCCTGCCCCGGCGGTATGGAGCTTGACCCGGAACTCCCCTGGATTTTTGAAGGAGAGCAGTACGACTATCGGTTTCGGCAGCAGGGCGGCGGCAGTGTGCGCGGGGCCGTCTGCTATGTTGCGCTGTCTCCGGGATGGGAAGTTGAAAATGCGGAAGACACAGGCCCTCTGCAGGACACAAACAGACATGTGTACCGCATGACAAAATCCGGACACCTGAGAAAGGGCGAGCTTGCGTTTTTTGTACGAACCTCTTCCTTGAACGGAGAAGAATGCGATTGGAGTCTGGATAACCGCTTCTGGGACGTGGAAATGCTCCAACCATCTCTGGCCTTCCGCGGCCTTCCCCAACCTGTCGTTTCTACTGGTGAAACCAGAAAATCTCCGCGCGGTGAATTACTGGGAAAAACCTCAGGTATGGAGAAATTTGCTCCACTTTCCACATCGAACGCTGCCACAGGTATCACTCAAGTCTGGTTCAAGTCGGCTGGCGGCGCCAGTCTGCGCAGTCGCATGCTTCTTCTGCCCGCAAAGGCCTCAGTTTCCCTATCCACCAATGAAGAGGGAAAAGACTGTCTGAACCTTGAAGGGTGGTGCGCGGCAGCGGCCTCTCTCGCTGAGTCGCAAAAAGGGCTGGAGCTTGCCTGTCGTCCTCTGAGAGACAGCCTTGAACTCACCTTTAAAACGCGGCCCGGTCATGTGCCCCCGGTCACGGTAGATCTTCAGGTTTACTGGAAAGACAGCACCCAGCCCGCCTGTATTCGCGTTCCCTTTCCTCAGACAGGCGCTCGCCTCTTCAACGCCGAAGGTCAGGAAATTCTTTCAAACAGACAAATCTGCGCGCAGCATCTTCACGGCCTGCGTCTGCACTGTTTCAGTACGGGAGTACGTCACACAGCACTTCGCCTTTCCCTGCCCGGCAAGACTCTGTATTATCCGCTGGAAACCCATGAAAACGGCACTGTTATCCGTCTTATGGACTGGCAGGATGCCTTTCTGGAAATGCTGGCCATGACAGACGGTCTGGATTCCCGCGTGTCACTCGACATTCTTTTTGACGACCGGAAAGTCGCAGGCTGGAGCGTGGCCCGATATGAGTCCTGTCTCATACCGGAGGGAACAAAGGCTGTTCTTGCTTTACCTGAATATGGAGAAAGACCTTTGCAGGGCTATGACATGAAGGCTCTGCTGCTCAACCATCCGGAGTGCGCTCCAAAGAGTTTGGCGGAAACTCTGCGCCAGGATGGCTCTGCTTCGGGTGAGTGGGAGCTTTCAGAGGCCCTGGACAGGCCCGGCCCTTGGCTCATCTTTGACGATACGGAGGGCACATCCCTGCGCCCCATGCTCTGGACTGTGGACGGCAGCGAGGATGAAACACCTCTCAACAGCCTTCAGGCTGCCATAGCCGAGAAAAACAGCGAATCTCGCCTGCAGGCGTTTTTATCCTGCATTGCTGTCATGGAACATAATCTTGATGTGCCGGAGTGGAAGACTCTTCTTGAGATTTTTCAGCATGTGAAGAACCTGCCGCTCTCTACGCTGAACGTCTGGTCTGCTCTCCTTCACTCCCCGCGCATCATGGCCATGATAGCGCTGCATCCGGGCATTTCTTTCGAGAACGTCACCTCCAGAATCTGCACAGAACTCCCCTTCCTGTGGAATTTTGTTTCCCTGCAGGACTGGAGCGCCGCCAGCCAGTGTATCAGGTACTCTTTTGAAGGGCTCTTTCCCGGCGATACAGCCTTTGGCTTTTGGCAGAGTCATATGCAGAAGGCTATGGAAAATATTGGTTCATGCTGTCCGTCTGTCAATACGCTTATGCATGTTGCCATTTCTCTGCCCGAAGACGTACCGATTTTGACAAGGGCGTGCCCCCATTTCCATGCACATCACGCGTCCCTTCTGTTCGAGGGCGACAATTCCGAAATGCAGAAACTGCTTCGGCGACACGCTGATGACGAATGGCCGATGGCGTTTGCGTCCCTCAGCAACCGGGAACGGCGCAGTGACGGCCTCAAACCGCTCCTGCCGTCCCCGCAGGGGGCGAGAGACAGCGTACTCGGTCTGCCCATTCTGCTTATGTTTCAGGCCTTTGACCCACAGGCGGCTTTCATCCATTTTCCGCCTGATCAGGATACGGTGTTCCACATTCGTGAACACCTTCATTTCGATGCTGACTGGTTCGAGCAGGCTTCCTCTCTCACAGCCTATTACTGCGCATCGGAACACTTCAGCATAAAGGACGCATGATCATGCCCCTGTCGTATTTTTCCAGAATTTTCCCCCGTCTTCAGGAGTGCATCCGGCAGGATGTTCCCTCCGCTCTGCCGCTGAATAATGATTCCCTGCGCCGCTGTCTGGACGGCATACTTTCCTGCGAGCCGGGCGAGAAAGGGAGTCTCACAGGTGACCCGACCTTTGAAGCCTCCTTCGGCTGGGAACAGGCGGACATCAGCATGGCCGCCCTGAAAGGAAAATTACTGGATGAACATCTGGTTCGCTGCCTGAGCAACCCTCCCGAGGAACTGCGGCAGGACTACGAGTTTCCCCTTTCCCGCAGGCCTTATACCCACCAGCTTGACGCATGGAAAACCCTCTGCCGCAAAGAACCTTCTTCTGCCGTCATTAGCAGTGGCACGGGATCGGGAAAAACGGAATGCTTCATGATTCCCATTCTCGACAGGCTGGCCAGGCAGAGCGCGAACGAAGGCGCCCCCCTAGAAGGCGTGCGGGCGCTTTTTCTTTACCCGCTCAACGCGCTTATCAACAGCCAGAGAGACCGGCTCGATGCCTGGACGCGGGGCTTTGAGGGCAAGGTGCGTTTTTGCCTCTACAATGGCAAAACCCCTCAAAGTCTTCCCGCCCATGAAAAGAAATACGCCAATGAAGTAGCCTCGCGCGAAGAGCTGCGTGCCAGTCCTCCCCCCATTCTTTTCACCAACGCCACCATGCTCGAGTACATGCTGGTGCGTACGGAAGATGCCCCCATTCTGCAGAAGTCTCAGGGTGCCCTGGAATGGATAGTGCTTGATGAAGCGCACTGCTACATGGGTTCTCAGGCCGCGGAGCTTTCACTCCTGCTGCGCCGTGTGCAGATGGCCTTCGGCGTGAAGCCGGACACCGTGCGCTTCGTGGCTACATCGGCCACCATAGGCGATCCTGATGGCCCGGCCGGCCTGGAGCTGAGAAGCTTCCTTGCGGATGTGGCAGGCGTTCCCCTCTCTCAGGTTTCGCTCATTGCTGGCGAGAGAGTGATTCCCGTCCTGCCTTCCATGAAAGAAAAGCCCGTCACGCTGCACGATCTGGAAGCCATAACACCTGAAGAAGCCCAAAGCGCCGTCCGTTATGAGGCTCTCTGCCGTTCAAAAACAGCAAAAGCCGTACGGGAGCTGTTCACCCGGGACAAAAATGTGGCACGTCTCTCTGAAGTTCGGGCTCTGCTGGCAAAAGAGAATCTTCCTGCCGACACCAATGCCGCCCTGCGCTGGCTCGATGTTCTGTCGTGGACAAGGGACAGTGATGGCACCCCGTTTCTTCCCCTGCGCGCCCATATATTCGGTCGTGGCTTTTCCGGGATCTGGGCCTGCGCGGATCCAAACTGTTCAAGCCGGCAGAAGGAGCTGCAGGACGACTGGCCCTACGGCGCAATATGGACTGAGTCGCGCGAACACTGCTCATGCGGAAGCCCTGTGTTTGAAGTTGTGACGTGCAAAAGTTGCCGCACGCCTTTTCTTCTGGCGCAAAAAAACGACAGAGCCGATGAAGACGGTCGGCCCGCGGAATTTCTTGTACAGAAAAAGCACGGCTTGGAGTTGGAAGACGAGGATGACAGCCTCATCGATGAAGAAACGACCACCAGCCGTATTACGGACTCTTACGCTGTTCTGCTGCTGCAGCCCGGCGCATCATCGACTTCCTTCTTTCTCGATAAAAAGAGCTTGCGGCTCATGGACACGGACAATGGCCATGCCGCCCGCGTTTTCCTGAAGGAACCGAATCCTGACATAGGCAGTCTTGACTGCCCTCACTGTCTGGAAACGTATCGGGGGCGGGGGCATCAGGAGTTCTATTCTTACAATATAATCAGTACATCCTATTTGCAGAACACCATAGCTCCGATACTTCTAGAGTTCGCTCCTGACGGCAGGGATCCCATGCAGCACCCCTTTCGGGGGCGCAAGATGCTCACCTTCAACGACAGTCGACAGGGCACGGCGCGTTCGGCCATGCGTATGCAGCTTTTTTCTGAACTCACGCGCATACGCGGGCTTCTTTACCATATCGGTTTGCGTGACTGCCGGGGTGGCAACGGTGACCAACGCGCCACACTGGAAAAGGAGATAGCCACGCTGGAATCTGTACCCGAATCTGCCCGTATTGCGGTACAGAGTCTGCTGGACGGCAAAAAAAGAGAACTTGCGGGCCTCAAAGACCTAACGCCAGTCGCTTTCACTGATATGGTTCAGCAGCTTCAAAATGAGCGTTCCAGTTTTGAGGCGCTGTTCCGGCTTTATCAGGACAAAGCCCCCACGCTGGCTTCTGCAGACTCCGGCGCATCGGACTTTGCCAGAATGCTTATCTTTCGTGAATTCGGAAGACGACCGGCAAAAGCCACCAACCTTGAAACACTGGGACTCATGGCTGTGTGTTACCCGGCTCTGGAACAGGTGTCCGGTCTTCCCAAGGAATTAAGCTGCGAAAAACTCTCGCTGCAGGACTGGAAGGATTTTCTGAAAATCTGCCTCGACTTTATGTTCAGGGCCAATGGCGCCACTGATTTTTCCAAAGACTGGAGAAAGTGGCTGGGCATGAGTTATAACCAGAATTTTATGCTGTCTCCCGACAGAAAAGACCATAACCGCTTTCAGCTCATCTGGCCCCAGTGCCGCCGTAACCGACAGAACCGACTTGTGCGCCTTCTCGAACGTGCCCTTCACCTTAATGCCGACCACGGGGAGCATGCTGATATCATTGACAGCATTCTTCAGCAGGCATGGAGTCAGCTTATAAGCCTCCCCGGTCTTTGCTCAAGCCACGAAGACGGTATTCTTCTCAAGCACACGGCCATGGGCTTCGCGCCGCTGAAAAAAGCTCGTCTCTGCCCCTTTACGCGGCGATTTCTCGATACGGCATTTCTTGGCATTTCTCCTTATCTTCCCCGCAAGGGCGAGCAGCCCGAACCCTGCCGGGAATACGACATGCCGCTCTACCCCTCTCCGTTCGAACCCGCCACAGATGAGGGCGTTTCCCAAGCCCGCATGTGGCTTGCGGAAAACAGTGACGTTCAATCACTCCGGCAGGCAGGCCTCTGGTTTGCTGATCACGACAAGGTTGTGGAACTCACCCCCTACTTCAGGGCGCAGGAACATTCCGCGCAGCTCTCGTCCGCTGAACTGGATCTGTATACAAAGAAATTCCGGGAAGGCGACATAAACGTGCTTTCCTGTTCCACTACCATGGAAATGGGCATCGACATAGGCGGCATTTCCGTTGTAGGCATGAACAATGTTCCTCCCCATCCGGCCAATTATCTTCAGCGTTCCGGTCGTTCTGGCCGCCGCGGGGAAACGCGTGCCCTCACCTTTACCATGTGCAAGGATAACCCCCACGAAATGGCAGCCTTTGCCAACAGCCGGTGGGCCTTCGATACCGCCCTTCCCGTCCCCCGGGTATCGTTGAACAGCCCCGTCATACTGCAAAGGCATGTCAACGCCCTTCTACTCACGACCTTTCTCAAGGAGCATCAGCAGAAGGACGACAAGGATCTGGCCAAACTCTCGTGCGACACTTTTTTCACAGGCAAAAATCCGCCGGCTCGACTTTTCTCCCTGCGTTTCAGAACGCTGGGAAAAGACTCGCCCCTTCTGGATGGCATACGGCTTCTGTGCCGTAACAGCGTCTTTCAGAACGAACGTCCGGAGAGTATGGCTGAGAAATCTGCCGAAGCCATGGACAGGGCATACGAACGCTGGCACAGCGATTATGACGCCCTGTGCCAGGCGGAAAAGGATATGCAAAACGATGGCGATGAGAAGAACGTTGCCGCTAAAAAGGCCGTTACTCTCCGCAAAGAGCGCATGTCCAGGGAGTACCTGCTCAAGGAACTTATCTCGCAGGAATTTCTGCCCGCCCATGGCTTTCCTCTTCATGTGGCCACCTTCGATACCATGCATCTTGCTCTTTTTCTGGCGCAGCATCGAAAAAAAGAACGCAGGGAAGAGATGGCCAACCTGTTTCTGCGGCGAGAGCTGCCCAGTCGTTCCCTTTCCTCGGCGCTCACCGAATACGCTCCCGGCAATAGCGTTGCCATTAACGGTCTTGTGTACGAGTCAAGGGGCATAACCCTGAACTGGCATATTCCCGCTTCCGAAGAGGCCGCCGCGGAACTACAGAACATACGAAACCGCTGGAGGTGCCGGAACTGCGGCAGTTTCGGCACGGCGGCCAGCCGTTCCCTGACCACATGCAGCAACTGCGGCGCGGCCCTGACACAGGAGAACTGGCATGAATATCTTGAACCTGCGGGCTTTGCTGTCGATTTCTTCAGAGAACCTTCCAATAACATTACTCTCGGCATGACAGGGCTGAGTCACGCCGAAGCCGATGTGTGCGCCTGCGGCCCGTGGGTATCTTTGGGGCTTCCCGAAATGGTTCGCTTTCGCTGCACCACGTCCGGCACGGTATTTCATCTCTCCCGTGGTCTTTACGGCAAAGGATACGCGGTATGCCTGGCCTGCGGCAGGGTGGAATCCATCTCTGAAGCAGGAGAAATACCCGCTGCCATAAGGTCACATAAAAAACTTCGCGGAGGAAAAAACGAAGACGATCCCGCCAACCATGTCTGCCCCGCCTGCCGGGAAGGCATGGCATGGAAAATAAAAGCGCCTCTCTGGCTTGCCTGCGAAAGCAAGACGGACGTTCTTGAGGTGCAGATACGAAAGGAAGACCAATCCTGGCTTAACGATGAAACGCAGGCCTTTCCCATAGCCGTTGCCCTGCGTGATGCTCTTGCCGCGCGGCTCGGCATTCAGACAGAAGAGCTGGAATGCACGGCGGGCCGCCGCCGAAGAGAAGATGGCACCCTCTGCACCTCCATCTTCGTTTTCGACAAAAATGCCGCGGGCTATGCCTCCGCCGCCGGAGAATTCATGGCGGATCTTCTGCGTGATGCGTACGAGCGTCTGCTCTGCAAAGGTCATGGCTGTGAAACGGCCTGTCCCCACTGCATCCTCAGTTTTGATCTGCGCTACCAGAGCCGGGAACTCAACAGAAATAACGGACTGAACGTTCTCACGCCTGCTTGGTTTACCTTGCTCGATCTTCCCCCACAGGTACGGATCTTCGGCTCTTCAACCGTAGCGGAAACCATGCGTCTTGAAGAATCCGTGCTGTCCGCATCGCTGTTGCATCCGGAGGCAATCATCCACCTGCACCTCGGCCCGCATTCTTTGTGGCTCCCAGGCGATGGTGACATGCTGCATCTCTTGGACATTCTGAGACTGCGACAGGGACGTGTCGAGCTGACACTGGAGAAAGAACTTTATGACAGCTTCGGTGAGGAAGAGCGCCTGCTGCTTGCTCCCCTTATCCATGATAATGTTACCTGTTCCGTTATGGAAGGGGGATTTTCTCACCCCCAAGCCCGTCTTGCCGTCACTGTGGAGGAAGGGACGCTGTATCGCTGGGCCGTGTATGAAGAAGGGGAAAACAGCCTTCTACTCAAAGGCTGCACAGAAGGTAACAGAGGTACGCACAGGCCGATTCTGCAAAAGGATCTTCAGGCAAAATCCGGCAGCAGTGTCATTGTACAGATAGGAGATCGTGACAGAACTTCCGTCACGGGTTTCGGCTCATGGCTGTGGCACAAACTGCACCAGTCTCTTGAAAAGGATCTGGGGGTTGAGCCCGTTGCCGAGCATCGACCCATCGCGCGCATTCTTTTTTCCGACAGGTACTGCAATTCTCCCCTTACCGCGGCCCTTCTTTACAGGTTGCTGAGCCACCTGGAGGATGTCTATGGCGAGGCATGGAGCGCCCCCTCCTTCTTTGTCATGCTCGCAGACCGGATTTCCGGAGAGTATTCACAGGTGTGGGACAACTGGAGTCGTGCCTCAGAGCGTGACGAAGCCGTCAGAAGGCTGTTGAGTGAGTTGGGAACGGTCAAGGTCGTCCCCATGGATAAAAAAATGATGGCTCATGCCCGTTCCCTCCGGCTGGATTTCCAAGATGGTACGGCGCTGACTATCTGGTTTGATCAGGGGCTGGGATTTCTCAAAGTGGATCGCAAATGCCCCGATCGGCTGTTTCCCTTCCATGGAACCTGCGAAGAACAGATTATTGCGCTAAAGAATATGGGGCAGGCTCTCGAAGTAGTTCCAGGAGGAACGGTCATCAGCCTGCAGCTGAGCAAGGTCTAAAATTTGTCCGACATTGCGCCACGAAAAGCGTTATTCATGTGATTATCTGGAACTACATGAACATATTGCCACTTTGGCTAAAATCAATGAACGATACTATTCAGGAGCGCTTTATGGGAAGCGTTTCTGATTGTCTAGTAAGAGTCAACAAAGGCCAAGATCATCGCAAGTATTTGGGGGTATCCTCAGGGGTATCAATAGAGATATTTCCCAATAAATTATTATATATTAGTATGATATGTTACAGACTCTCATTCCACCCTCTCCGCCAGGATATTTCAAAGGACATACTGCTAAGTATGTCCTTTTCTTTTTTATTATCCCCTTCTTTCGCGATTTTTTCGGCGGCTTTCGATGCTGTCTTCTCTAGACTGACCACGCTTTTCTTCATGGGCATAGTGTCTTGTCTTGGCGGGGTGCTGGCGAGGGAATGGCATGCTTCATTTTGTGCTTATGATAACGTCTGCAAGATATTCACTCTTTTTTTTGAAAATACAATCATGTGAGGGGCAGAATGTCCGACATATAAGGAGAAAATATGAGAAGGGGGCGCAAGTTCAATAACCCCGCTCTGGAAGAAGAGCACACGATTGTGGAGCAGATTGAAGATAAACTTTTTTCTGCCATAGCCTTTGATTTTTGGGAAGTCGCTTTTATGGTTGCGGCTCAGTTCTGTTTCTACGAGATTTTTTAATGGGTGAAAAAGAATTCACATAAAGCAAAAAATTGCTCTCGGTCAAAAGAAGTATTCATCCAGTGGCCCGAGAACAGAGAAAGGTGGACCGGTAAGGGAAACATGGAACCAGGGGCAGGAAAAAGAAAAATTTTTCAGACGAGCTCCGCTTCCAATTCCAAGGGGTCGCGCTCCAAGAAGCGGCTCGCTTTTTCGCCGTTCAGCCAGGCTTCCCGATCCTCGGACAGCAAGAGGATAGGCATACGAGCATGGTAATCCATCATATACGGATTGGCGTCGGTGGTCAGGATGACGAAACATTCCGAAACGCCGTCGGCTTTCCATGCACCCTCGTCCAAGGACTTGGCAAACCCCGCCAGGTATACCAAATCCGCGCCGGGGAGGCGGAACAGATACTTATCCTTTTTGCGGCGCCCAGGTATCGCTTTCCATTCATAAAACCCGGTGGCGGGTACTACTACCGGATTTTCCCGCAGAGCTTTACGGAACAGGGGTTTGACCGGCGCCGTTTCGACTCTGGCGTTAAACACCACGCCTTTGCCGTCCCGGCGGGGAAACCCCCAAGTCATGGCCCGGGCCTGAAGACGGCCGTCCTGTCGGCGCAGCACGGGGACAATGTTGGTGGGGAAGATTTCTCCGGTTTTTACCGGCGGGTTGTTTTGAATCCGAGCTGTCTCTTCAAGCATTGCTTGAATTTTTGGTGATTGAGGAGCAAGGCTGAAGCGGCCGCACATAGTGTACTCTCTCGAAAATCAGATTCGGTTCGAAGCCCTCTCCCGCAGAAAGGGAATTTTCGCCAGAAGCATGTTGTTGAGCGGACAAACGGCGCATGGCGCCCCGGTGGACACCGCCTTTTTGTTTTCATAGGCGCGTCGGCCGATGGCCGCAAGACTCATATTGCCGCAATCCTTCGAGCGGACATGCTCTCCCCTTGGTCGGGCGGGTATCAGCCCGGGAGTGAAATTACTCATGCCTAGTCCGGGTGCAGAGAAATCTGTTCGGCAGGCTATCATGGCGCGGTGCGGCATTGTTTACTAAAGTGGCTTGACTTTTTGAAAACGCCGGGGAGGATGGTATGCGCATTACTATACAGATGACGCAGGAAAGCGATTTGGTTTGGCGGGCGAGCGCCCTGGAGTTGCCGGAGGTGGAGGCCCGGGGGGAAAGTCCGCAGCGGGCGGCGCAAAAGGTGCAGGCTCTGGCCCTGCGCCGCTTGGCCGAACGCCTGGAAGGCGACGACTTCGTGCCCGTTTTGGAGGATATCGCTTTCGATATGCCCTACTTCGAACCCGTGGCCGAACGCTGAGCGCTGTCGTTCAAAGCAGGATCAGCGTGGCCAGTCCCAGAAAGATAAAAAAACCCGCTCCATCGGTCAGGGCGGTGAGAAAAATGCTTGACGCCTGGGCCGGATCACGGCCCAAAGCGCGCAGAATAAGAGGAATGGAGCCTCCTGCCACCGCGCCCAGCACCATATCCATGAGCAACGCGCCGCCCATGACCCCTGCCAGATGAAGGTTACGGGTGAGCCCCCCCACTCCGCAGACGGCGCACAAGGCTACAATAATCCCGGTCAACAATCCGATTTTTCCCTCACGCAGCACGGCCGTCCAGGCTTTACGGCTGTCGAAACGCTCCGTCGCCAGTTGGCGGATCATGACGGCCAGGGCCTGTTGACCGGTGTTGCCTGCCTGATTGGCCACCATAGGCATAAGCACGGCCAAAAAGGCCATCTGAGCTATGGTCCCTTCGAACATGTAGACGATGAGCGCCGACACAGTGGAATTGAGCATGTTGATGACCAGCCACGGCAGACGCAGCTTCACGGACTGGAGCCAGGGGGTGTCCACGTCTTCGTCCTGGCCGGCGCCCACCATGCCCAGCATGTCGGCGCTGGCTTCGTCTTGAAGAATATCGATGACGTCGTCATGAGTGACCACGCCCATCAGATGTCCTTCGCGGTCTACCACGGGCAGGGAAAGAAAATTGTAATGCCCGAGTTGGCGGGCCACTTCGGCCTTGTCGGTATCGTAGGCAACCGTGATCAGTTCCTGCTTGCCCAGTATATCCCGAATGCGGGTGCCGGGCCGGGTGAGCATGAGATCGCGCAGAGAAAGCACGCCCGCCAGTTTGTCCATGTCGTCCACCACATAGACGTAATAGGGCATTTCTTTGTCTTCCATGTCGGACCGTATTTGTCGGATGGCGTCGTCCACGGTCATATCGGCCTGGATGAGGATAATCTCGGTATTCATCACCCCGGCGGCAGTGTCGGGATCGAAGGTCAGCAGGGCCCGCAGTTCCAGCGCGTCTTCGGGCGTCAGGTTGTTGAGGAGCACATCGCGGTGCCCTTCATCCACTTCGTCCAGCACATCCACGGCATCGTCCGGCCACATTTCGGCCAGGATGCGGGCGGCATCGTCGGCGTCCAGATTTTCCAGCACATCGCGGGCCACCGGACTGTCAAGCTCGGCCAGAGCTTCGGCCGCTTCTTCGACGGGCATATGTTTGAGCACGCACATCTGCTGCTCAAGGCTGAGTTGCTCCAGACGTTCGGCCCGGTCCGCCGGGTGGGAAAAATCGGTGTTGGCCAACTCTTCGCCACAGGCCGCAAAGCGGCCGGTGGGGTCCGTCTGGGTCCCCTGAGCGGAAGAAACGGTCCGCGGGACGGGGGAAGAATCGGCGACCGGCATTGTTTTTTTGCTCACGAAAGACGCTCCCGGGGATACTTGACGAAGGCAAAGGGGATACCTAACCTGTGCGGCACGTTTCGGGGCTCCCCGGCCGGGACAGCCTCGAGGGCGGTTCCCACCCAATGAACATCCTCAGCCGAAAGGACAAGCTCTGCATGGCAAAAGGCGAAATAACGTACCATTCTCCCGCTTCCGGAGCAAGCGGGACTGTCGTGTGCGCCGCGCCGGAAGCGTTCGTTCCGACCGACGTGGCGGCCATGTTGCCCGGCGAAGGAGCCGAGTATGCCAAGCGGTTGGTGCGTCTGGCCCTGGACGAAGACGGCCCCGATCTGACGGCCTTGGGAATTTTTCCGCCCGATGATGAGGCCCGGGCCCGCATCGTGGCCAAGCAGCCGACAGTAGTGGTGGGGCTGCCGCTTATTAGTCTGGTGTTTGCCGAACTGGGTGTGGAACATCCCCATAGGCGCTGGGAAGCCCTGAAATCCGAAGGGAGCCATGTCGAATCCGGCGAAACCGTGGCCCGCCTGTGGGGAAAGACGGCAATGCTGCTCAAGGCCGAGCGGATCATTCTCAACCTGATCACGCATCTTTCCGGCGTGGCCAACCTCACCCGGCGTTACGTCGATGAACTGGAAGGAACGGGCGTGCGCCTGCTCGACACGCGTAAAACCCTGCCGGGGCAGCGCCACCTGGAAAAATATGCCGTGCGCATGGGCGGCGGTTGCAATCATCGCATGAATCTGGCCGAAATGCTGATGGTGAAGGATAATCATATCGATGCGGCCGGGTCCATTACGGCGGCGGTATCCGCTTTGCGAGGCCGCTATTCGCCCTGTCCGCCCATTGAGGTGGAGTGCCGCGACGCGGCTGAAGTGCGCGAAGCAGTGGTTTGTCGGCCCGAGCGGATTTTGTTGGACAACATGACGCCCGCTCAGTTGGCCGAGGTGTTGCCCCTTATTCCCACAGGTATTGAAGCTGAAATCAGCGGCGGAGTCGACCTATCTACCATACGCAATTTGGCCTTGTCGTCCTCCGTGCGCCCGCCGGACTTTATCTCGGTGGGGCGCATCACCCATTCCGCGCCGGTGGCGGATTTCAGCATGCGTATGGAGCGCAACTCCGCCCCCGCCGTAAGGAGCGAACATGACTGTTGATCTGAACGAAGCCCGCGCCTCGGGTTTCGCCCCCGCCATTGACGCTCTGCGCGCCGAGATGGGGCAGGAACTGGTCATCATGGGGCACCACTATCAGAGTGACGATGTGGTGGCCCACGTGGATCGCGTAGGCGATTCCCTGGAATTGGCCCGCATGATCGAAGATATCCAGGCTCGTCATATCGTGTTCTGCGGCGTGCATTTCATGGCCGAATCGGCCCGTCTGCTGGCTGCTCCCGGCCAGGCCGTGTACCTGCCCGCCCCGGACGCCCGCTGCGTGATGTCCGACACGACTCCGGCCCCGCTGCTGGAAGCCGTGCTGGCGCGGCTGGGCCGAACCGGGCGGCGCATTGTGCCTCTGGCCTATGTCAATACCTCGCTGGCGGTCAAAGCCGTGGTGGGACGGCACGGCGGAGCGGTGTGCACCTCGGCCAACGCTCGCGCCATGCTGGAATGGGCCCTGGGGCAGGGTGACGGCGTACTTTTTCTGCCCGACCGCAATCTGGGCAACAATACGGCGGATCAAATCGGGCTGCCGGAAACGGAACGCCACGTTTTGAACATCCGGCAAGGCGGCGGGCAGGTGGACCCGGACGCTGCCCGCCGCGCCACGCTGCTGCTGTGGCCGGGCTGTTGCGCCGTCCATGCGGTGTTCAAACCCCGGATGGCCGACGAGGCGCGTCTCCTTCATCCCGGCGCGCGCGTCATGGTGCATCCCGAATGCGCGCCGGACATGGTGCGCGCGGCGGACGCCGCCGGCTCCACCTCGTTTATTATCCGGCAGGCGGCGGAAGCTCCGCAGGGGGCGACCCTGGTGGTGGGTACGGAAATCAACCTGGTTCGCCGCCTGGCCGCACGCCATGCCGGACGGCTCCAGGTGCTGCCTCTGGCCGTCAGCGCCTGCTCCAACATGGGTAAAGTGACGGCGGCGTCTTTGCTGAGTACGTTGCAGGCCATCAAAGAAGGCACGGCACGGGCGGTGGAGGTGGCTTCGGACCATACGGCTCCGGCCCGCGACGCCTTGACCCGTATGTTGCAACACTGCGCATAACCGATTGCGCGCAGGGCGGCGACGCTTCCGAGGGGAGCGGGCGGCCGCCCGAGGAGCAGAAGTATGGAATCCATCCGATATCGTTCCCGGGTGTTGATCATAGGCTCCGGTCTGGCGGGGTGCACGGCGGCCCTGGTGCTGGCCAACCAAGGCCATGAGGTGAGTTTGCTGACGCCGGCGGATGAGCTGGACGGCGGCAATTCCACCATGGCCCAGGGCGGCATCGTGTTCGTCAAGGATAAGGAAGAAGCGCGGGCGCTGGAAAGCGACATGTACGTGGCCGGACACCGTTACAACTTCGGCAAGGCGGTGCGTTTTCTGGCTACCCAGGGCGGGGAGGCCGTGCAGCGTATCCTTGTGGAGCAGTTGCGCGTGCCGTTCAACCATCGTTCGGCCGACAGCAGCGACTGGGATCTGACGCTGGAGGGCGGTCATTCCGCGCCCCGTATTCTGCATTGCGCGGACTATACGGGCCGGGCCATCATGGAGGCCCTGCACGCGGCCATCGCCGCCAATCCCCGAGTACGGGTATTGAATCACCGGTCGGCCGTGGACCTGATCACCACCGAACATCATGCCGTCGCGCCCGCCTATCGCTATCAGTTGCGCAACCAGTGCGTGGGCGCGTATGTGTTCAACGATTTGACCTCACAGGTGGAACCGCATCTGGCCGACTATACGGTGTTGGCCACGGGCGGAGTGGGACAGGTGTATCTGCACTCCACCAACAGCCCCTGGGCCATAGGCGCGGGAATTTCCATGGCGCAGCGGGCCGGGGTGCGCGTCGCCAATATGGAATTTGTGCAGTTCCATCCTACGGCCTTGTATCGCGGCGATCAACAGCGCTCGCTGATCACCGAGGCCATGCGCGGGGAGGGCGCGCGACTGATCAACGCTCGGGGCGAAGCCTTTATGAAGCGCTACGACGGCCGGGGCGATCTGGCGCCGCGTGATGTCGTGTCACAGGCTATCGTCAGTGAAATGCTGTCTTCCGGGGACACGAATGTTTTTCTGGACGCTACCCATATGGATTGCGACGTCACCGAGCGCTTCCCCACTATTTTGGAAAATTGTCTGAAAATCGGCATTGATATTCGGACCGAGCCCATCCCCGTGGTGCCCGCCGCCCATTATTTCTGCGGAGGGATTCTGGTGGATCTGCGAGGGCGCACCACGCTCGACCGCCTGTACGCGGTGGGCGAGTGCAGTTGTACGGGTATCCACGGAGCCAATCGCCTGGCCAGCACTTCGTTGCTCGAAGCTCTGTTGTGGGGGGCGTCGGCCGGAGAGGACATTGCCACGATGCTGAGCGGCAAGGACCGGATCAGTCCCCGCGTGCTGGAATCCATCCCCGATTGGGAAAGTCCCGGCGACGAGCATAACGACGATCCGGCTCTGGTGGCTCAAGACTGGACCACCATTCGCAACATCATGTGGAACTATGTGGGCATCATGCGTACCGAAAGCCGCTTGCGTCGGGCATTCGCCGATTTGCGCGACCTGTCCAGCCACCTGCACGACTTCTACCGGCGTACGCCCCTGTCCCAGCCTCTGGTGCGCCTGTTCCACGGCTGCCAGACGGCCTACCTCATCACTCAGGCTGCTCTGCGCAACAAGCGCAGTTTGGGCTGTCATCATCGTGAGGATTGAGGAGCAAAGCCTTCATACGGGAAACAAGCCCCGGAGCGGGAGAGCACTGCTTCTGCAATGCGGCGTTTTCCCTGAAGCAAGGCGCATGTCCGGCGGGGAGAACCGGAGCAGATTGTGAGCGAAGCGTCAGCTTTCGGCCAAGGCCGCCAGTTCCATACGGCCCCACAGGCCGATGGCGCCGTCGCATTGCGCGTATACGCCGTCCACGCCGTGGACGGCGTCACGCTCGGCCTGGCGCAGCACTCGGTGTACGTCATGGGCATTCTTGAGCATATTGCCATAGGCCGTGGCCGCCGCATCGGCCAGGCTGCCGCTCGCGGCGCGAACGACGGCCAGGTCGCCTCGACCGAAACTTAAAGAATGCCCTATGGTTGCGGACGAGGCGCACAAGGATAAAGGAAAATCCTTTGGTCCGAGCTTCAGACCGATACAGTCTCCGCCTTCCGGGGCCGTCAGCAGAGCCACCACGCGTTCCCGCCGGGAATACAGATAGGTGTCGCCGCCGTTTTCAACCATAACTTCGGGGGGCAGGCCCGCCGCCGTAAGCGCGGCGACCAATTCGGCGGCTACTTCCTGGGCCACGGCTCCGGCCACGGCGGCAAAAGGCCCCACGCCCATGCGGGCGGCCGCGTCCGCCATGGCCCGGACCAGGGCCGGGGCGCGGTCCGGCAGTGTTCCGGCGGGCAGCGGGCTCAGGCTGTGCCGAAACGGCGGGCATAACTCGCTCCACAGGCGTATGTCTCCCCGTGCCCGACGTATCGCGGCCAGTGCCGTATCTCGAGCTGTTTGGCCATCAAAACGGCGGGGAACAGTTATCCACAAGTCTGTTTCTTCAACGACAACTTGAAATTTTTGCTCGTCGGGACGCCATGTCTCGGCGGCGCGGTAACGGCGTTCCGGGTTGCGGTACGGGGTATTCATGGATAGGATGAGTGCTTTACAAAGCGGCTTGATCTTTTTAATACTGTCCACCCGCGAACATGACGGCGTCCGGCGGAAAAGGAATTTTCCGACAGCGCACGACGCGCGGAGGCGTTTTCCCAGCGGGACAAAAGTATCCTATGGACCAACATTTTTTGCAATTGCGGAGCCGAGGCTGCCAGGGCGCCTGGGAAGTGTTTCAGCGGGCGCGCGAAATGCGTCTGAAGGCCATATCCGATCGGACCGGGGCGAATAACGCCCCGACGCCGCGTCCCGATCTGCGCTTGGCCTTGTACTTCGCCCCCGGCGAAGAGAGCATGGAGGCGGCCTGGCGGGAGACCGCCCGCCGACTGAGCGCGACGACTCTGTTCCTGACAGGGGAGGGAGACTCGTTGGCCGGGGCCTTGGGAGCCGGGGCGTCAGGAGCCGATTTACTGGTTGTTGGCGGCCTTGCCCCGGACATGGTGACCGAACTGGCCCGCCTCGCCCCGGCGCCGCTCATCAATGCGGGCAATGAAACGGCTCGACCCTGCCGTGTGTTGGCCGATTTACTCGCCGCCAGCCTGTACCGCGATCCGGCAGCAACCTCGCTGGAGACGTTGCGCATGGGCTGGCTGGGGGACGCGGACGGCGTCAACGCCGGGTTGGTACGTTCCTGGCTGGACGCGGCCCTGTGCTTCCACCTGGAATTGTTTTTGGCCTTTCCTCAAGGGCACGAGCCCGACGCCGACCATCTTGATTTTGCCATGAGCGCCGGAGCCAAAATCTTTCTCAGTTACGATCCGCTGCCCGCTGTGGACGGTTGCCATGCTTTGGCCGTCGCGCCCTGGAACTCGTCTGCCCGTGGCCTTCGCCCGCGCCATCCGTTGGTGTCGGATACGGAATTGGTACGGGCTGTGGCGGGCATTCCCGTTTGTTCTTTCGATGCCGATGTTTCTCCGGAGGCGGACGCCCGTTGGGTCGCCGACCGCGAGGCCTGTCTTCAGGCCTGTCAGACGGCGGTGGTGGAACTGATGCGCCCCTCGACAGGGGATTCCGTGAACGTTCAGCAAGGCGACGCGCGGAGCGCCGCGACGAGGTAGCGATGGGCAAGATCAACAAAGTGGTGCTGGCATATTCCGGGGGCTTGGACACCTCGGTCATTCTCAAGTGGCTTATGGTTCACCACGGTTGCGAAGTGGTCACCGTGACCGCCGACCTGGGCCAGGAAGACGACCTTGACGGCGTGGAGCCGAAGGCCCTCAAGACCGGGGCCAGCAAGGCCTATATTGAGGATCTGCGCGAGGAATTCGCCCGCGATTATATTTATCCCATGATGCGCGCCGGTGCTCTGTATGAGGGGTGTTATCTGCTCGGCACCTCCATCGCCCGGCCCCTTATCGCCAAGCGCCTGGTGGAAATCGCCAAGGCCGAGGGCGCTCAGGCCATCGCCCACGGAGCCACGGGCAAGGGCAACGACCAAGTGCGCTTTGAACTGGCTATCAACGCTCTGGCTCCCGATATCCGGGTCATCGCGCCCTGGCGTGAATGGGATCTTATGTCCCGTACCGCCCTGACCGACTTCGCCGAACAGCATGGCATTCCCGTCAACGCCTCCAACAAGCACTACAGCATGGACCGCAACATGCTCCATTGCAGTTTTGAAGGGGGCGAGCTGGAAGACCCCTGGGAAGAGCCCGGTCCGGAAAGTTACATCATGGCCGTGCCCGTGGAGCAGGCTCCCGACGAGCCCGAATACATCACGCTGGATTACGAAAAGGGCGATGCCGTGGCCCTTAACGGCGAGCGACTCAACCCGGCCCAGATGGTTGTGGCTCTGAACAAAATCGCCGGCAGGCATGGCATCGGCCGTCTGGATATGGTGGAGAACCGCTTTGTCGGCATGAAGTCGCGCGGCGTATACGAAACCCCCGGCGGCACCGTGCTGCACATCGCCCACCAGGATCTGGAAGGCATCTGCCTGGATCGTGAAGCCCTGGCGGTGCGCAACGCCATGATGCCTCGCTACGCCACCGCCGTCTACAACGGCTTTTGGTTTTCGCCGGAGCGCGAGGCCATGCAGGCCCTTATCGATAAGACTCAGGAAGGCGTGACCGGCAGCGTGCGCCTCAAACTGTACAAGGGCAACGCCTGGCCCGTGGGCCGCTATTCTCCCCACAGCCTGTACTGCCATGATCTCGCCACGTTTGAGGAGTGCGCCACCTACGATCACAAGGATGCCGCCGGTTTTATCCGGCTCCAGGGCCTGCGTATCCGTGGGTACGCCGATCGCGTTAAATTGTACAACAAGTAAAAGCGCATACACGGGGAGAAGAAAACTTTGGAAAAAGATTGTGTGGAGAATAAGGCTGTTTTCCCGGGAGCAAACGATTCCGAAAGGGCAGCCCGTGTTCCACACGGTCCAAAAGCAGGCTTCGGCCGCCACCGGAGGAAGTACGCCGGAACAAACTTTTAGAACATTTTCAGCTTGAAAATGCTCCCGGAGTTGAGCGAAGCGAGACTCATCTCTGTTCTCCTTATCCGTAACGCGCTTCGCGCTGACGGCTAAGGGCGCCGCGACATAGGAGCAGCCGCAATTCATGGGCGGCGTATAGCTTCGATGGAGGTGGGAAACCTGCGGGCCGGAACACAGGCTCCTGGCCCGCAGATATTTTCAAGGGCAAAACGCTCTGATTTGTTCCGGCTCCGCTTCGCGCAGCCTTGGTCCGCTTTTCATCTCCGCTCTTGATGCCCGCAAGGGGGAGCCCTTCGGGCAGCTGCGCTCGTTGCGCCGCAGGGGAAAGAGCGGTCTGAAATATGCGTCTTTTCCGAAGGTTCCCTTGCCAACTTATTCCCGACCGGGAGGCACAATGTCCGACAAGCCGTGGGGCGGCCGCTTCAAGGAGCGGACCAGCGGGGCCGTGGAGGCCTACACCGAATCCATTTCCTTTGACCGTGAACTATACGCTCAGGACATCGCGGGGTCGCAGGCCCATGCGGCCATGCTGGGCAGGCAGGGCGTGATTACGCCCGAGGAGGCGGACGCCCTGGTTCGGGGGTTGGACGCGGTGCGCGCGGAAATCGAGGCGGGCAGCTTCCCCTGGAGGCAGGACCTGGAAGACGTGCACATGAATGTGGAAACCCGGCTGACCGAACTGGTGGGCGAGGTGGGTAAAAAACTGCATACCGGCCGCAGCCGTAATGATCAGGTTTGCCTGGACTTCCGGCTTTATGTTTCGGACAGTCTGCGCGACTGGTCGCGACTGGCGCGCGCCCTGGTGACCGCATTTGTCCGGAGGGCTTCCGAACATCGGGACGCGTTGCTGCCCGGCTGCACCCACATGCAGCCCGCTCAGCCTGTGAGCCTGGCCCACCATTTGCTGGCCTATGCCTGGATGTTCCGGCGCGACGTGGAGCGTATGGCGGACTGTGAACGTCGGGTCCGGGTCAGCCCCCTTGGCGCGGCCGCTCTGGCGGGTACCACCTATCCTCTGGACCCGGATGGCGTGGCGAAAAGCTTGGGCATGTACGGTGCTTTCAAAAACAGCATGGATGCCGTGGCCGACCGTGATTTTGCTCTGGAAGCCCTGTTTTGCGGCTCCGTGGTCATGGCTCACTTGTCTCGTTTTTGTGAGGAAATCATCTGGTGGGCCAACCCTCAGTTCGGCTTTGTCACCCTATCCGACGCCCATTCCACGGGCTCGTCCATTATGCCCCAAAAGAAGAATCCCGATGTGGCTGAGATCATGCGGGGCAAGACAGGCCGGGCCTACGGCAACCTTATGAATCTGTTGACCACGGTCAAAGGGCTGCCCCTGACCTATAACCGCGATTTGCAGGAAGACAAAATTCCCTTTTTGGACACGGACAAGACCGTACGCTCGTCCCTGGAACTCATGGCCGACATGCTGAACGGCATTCGCTTCAATACGGCGCGTATGCGCAAGGCCCTAAGCGCGGGCTTTCTCAACGCTACGGAACTGGCCGACTATCTGACCACCCGAGGCATGCCCTTCCGCGAGGCGCACCACGTCACCGGCCGGGCCGTGGCCATGGCCGAGGAAAAAGGAGTGGGCCTGGAGGAACTGACCTTGGAGGAACTGCGCGGCCTGTGTTCGGATATCGGACCCGACGTTTATACTGTGCTGGACTACGACACGGCGGTCAAACGTCGCAATATCCCCGGCGGCACGGGACCGGGCCCGGTGGATGCGCAGTTGAAGGAGCTGGAAGCGTGGCTGACGGACACTCCGGCCTGAAGGTCTATATAGCGGCCTCCTTTCGTCACCTGCACGCCGCGCGCCTGCTCGGCCGGGCTATACGGGCAATGGGGTACGGGCTGCTTGATTGGACGGAACTGGCCAAGCCGCCGGAAGGCCTGACTCCCGCCGAACGCCGGGCCTGGATGGACACGGATCACGGCGGAGAGGTGTTTGCGTTTTGTGAAAGGGCTTGCCGCGAGGCCGATTTTGTCGTGTACCTGGGCGCTTCGGGCCAGGATGCCGGGGTGGAAGTGGGGCTGGCCCGGGCTTGGGGCGTGCCCGTGTTGGGCATACGCGGCCCCTTGGAAGCGCCGGGTCTGATGCTGTACGGCGCGGCCAGCGTGTGGGTGGAAAGCGTGGAAGCCGCTCTGAACCTGCTGGAGCAGACGACGGAGTGGGCCGGGAGGCGGAGCGGCGCGCCGCAGGGGGCGTCCGGAGCGGGTGCGCCCGAACCTGTGCGGCGCTTATTGGCGAAATGGGAGAAAGGACATGGCGCGTAAAAAACGGGTAATTCCGGCTACACGGGAGGAAACCCGCGACTGGCTGTACAAGAGCGTGCGGAGCGCCCCCAGACCGCTGCCCGCCGGGCGCTTTCCGCTGCTTATGAGGCAGGCGGAGGCCGAGGGCTGCCCCCATGACTTTGTGATGGACGTTCTGGATGAATGGCTGAATTACGGTTATTGCCGCCTGATCGATCCTATCACCCAGGATATAGAAATTACGCCCGAAGGTCGCTTGTTTTTTTATTGAACTTCCTTATCGGACTTCCGTCCACCACGGACCGGTGCTCATTCCCGGCGACCAAGCTTCTCCCATGCGCGGGGTGGCCAGGGGCACGCCCTGTTCGCGGGCGGCGGCGCTGGCCCGCAGAATGGGCTCATCCCAGGGATGGAAGGACAGATCGTAGGCCGCCCAGTGGATGGGCAGCATAACGCGGCCGCCCACCTCGCGGCAGGCCCGTACCGATTCCTCCGGTTGCTGATGGGCGTGGGGCCAGCGTTTGTCCCAGGCTCCGGTTTCCATGCAGGCCAGGTCAAAGGGGCCATACTGTTTGCCGATGGCCGCAAAATGGCGCCCATACCCTCCGTCCGCGCTGAAAAACACGCCATGTTCCGGCCCGCGCAGTACCCACGAAGCCCACAGAGTGCCGTCGCGACTGTTCAAGCTCCGTCCTGAAAAATGCCGGGCGGGAGTAGCCGTCACGCGCACCGTGCCGACATCGGTCGACTGGTGCCAGTCCAGTTCCGTCACGGAATCGGCGGGACAGCCCCAGCCGCGCAGGCGGGCTCCCACGCCCAGGGGCGTGATGATTCGCAGGCCCTTCCTGGCCAGATGACACAGCGTGCTGCGTTCCAGGTGATCGTAATGATCGTGGGTGACGATCACGGCGTCTATGCCGGCGTCCGGCAATTGTTCGCGCGGCAGGGGAGGGGCTTGGAAGCGAAACATGTTGACGGGCAGCGGCGTAGCCGGTCCGTAGACCGGGTCGAACAGAAAACGCGCTCCGTCCACGTCCACCAACACGAAGGAATGTCCCATCCACACCGCTCGCAATGGAGCCGGCGGCCGGGGCAGCTCGGACGCGGCCACGGGCGTTACGGGCAAAGGGCGGGGCGGCCGGTGTCGACTCAGAAAAAATTTCACGTAAAAACGGGGGCCCATATTGGAAACGGGCACGGGTTCTTCGTTTTCGAAGCGTCCGTTCCGATAGCGCGGACACATCGCCAGATGAGCCGGGTCGGGTTCACGCCCGCGTTCCCGGTGCAGACGCAGGGTCAGCAGTCCACCTCCCGCTGCCAGGCCCGTTGCAAGAAGAGCCAGTAATGTCGCCGTCATGACCATGCTCCTGAAACCGGAAAATACGCTCCCGTTTATGTCGGGGCTCGCTTTTCCATAGCTCTTCCAAGCCTTGAGATAAAGTAGGGGCATGCCTGTGTGGGAGCTGCGCAGTATTGCCGAATCCGTAGGCGGCCCCGAGTCCGGAGTCGCGAAGTGCAGCTGTGCCGCCGGAGCATCCCCGAACATCGCTTATAATAATTAATTTGTATTATTGGATTTAATATTTGGAAGTCATTCCATGATTCGTATGAAATGACTTCTAGAGATGCGTCTGCCCGGCCGAGCCGATTCTCTGAGAGCGTTTTCGAGATTGAAGATTAAAATTTCGAGCAATCATTGAAGCAAAACGGGGAGGGCGCGTAAGAGAAAAGCTCGAGGTGCGATATGCGAATTTTACTTCTGGGCGGCACGGGTTTCATTGGCGCGCCGCTGGCAAAGAGATTGGCGGAACACGGCCATCAGGTGTTGGTGAGCACCCGGCGTGAGGTGCCTCAGCATAACGTCGATTGGGGGAGCTCCATCCGGGAAGCGACCTGGAACGGCCGAGACGCGACGACCCTGATACCTCTATTGGAGGGAGCTGATGCCGTGGTCAATTTGCTGGGGGAAAGTCTGGCGGCGGGGAAATGGACGCCGGAGGAAAAACGACGTATCGTAGACAGCCGCACGCAGGCCGGCGAAGCCCTGAGCTTTGCCCTCAGTTTCCGCAAACAGAGGGGAAGCTGCATACCTCGGACTTTGATTCAGGCTTCGGCCACGGGGTATTACGGATTGTGGAGCGACGCCGGAACTGCTCCCTTATGTGAGGAAGACGCCGGACCGGGCACGGGATTTCTGGCCGATACCGTGCGTGCCTGGGAGGCCTCCACTGAAGTCGCCGAACGCCTGGGCGTGCGACGTTGCCGTATCCGTACGGCTCCGGTACTGGGGCCCGGCGGCTTCGTAGGGCGTTTGTTTCCGTCTTATCGCTGGTTTGTCGGAGGCGTGCCGGGGACGGGACGTCAACCTTTGCCGTGGATACACCGGATTGACGAGGTGGAGGCCATCGTGTTTCTGCTGGAGCATGAGGAAACGAACGGCGCATACAATTTGTGCAGTCCCGAGCTGACCACCATGAACGCCTTTTGTCACGCATTGGGGCGGGCCATGCGCCGCCCGGTGTGGGTGCCGCTGCCCACGCCGCTGCTCCGCGCGATGTTCGGGGACATGGCGGATGAAGTCCTGTTGTCCGGCCAACGTACCGTGCCCGCCCGGCTTCTGGACGCGGGATTCACGTTCGGCCATGCGGACCTGGAAGCAGCCCTTCGCGATGCCTTGGACGACATGGGCAGGAGATAGTCGGTATCGACCGGCGGTTGTGATTGAAACTGCCCGAATTCACTTCAGCGGCCCGAACTTTTTCCGCGCAAGGAGACGGCGACGGTTCAAGCAGGGGCTTAAAGCGGCTTGCTGTTGAAAACGGCAGCCTCTCCGGCGTCTGCGGGAGCGGACGCCCGCGCCGAATGAGCCTGAAAAACGCGTTTTTCAGCCGAAATGACGGCAGCGCCGCTTTTGAAGGATAATTTCAAAAGCAAAACGCCCTTAGGGAAGCGGTCCGAATCCGGACTTGTTCCCGAAGCTCCGGCTTGTTAAAAAGAAGAAAACGTCCGCGAGGTCGGCATGTCCTGGCAATGGATTCTTTCTTTGGTTCTGGCGGCCGGTTACGCTCTGGCTTTCATCGCCGTGCTGCACGCGTTGCTGCGCGCCCGCCAGCCTCAATCCGCCCTCGGCTGGGTTGCCGCCATCCTGACGTTGCCTCTGTTGGGCAGCATGGCTTATTTCATTTTCGGCATCAATCGGGTGGACAGTCGGGCCGCTAAATTGATGAGCGACACGGCCGAGCGCAGGATGAAGGCGCTGAAGGCGAGCGGGCTCCTGAGCGGCGGTCGCGTGCCCCCCACCCTGTTTGCTCCCGATACGTGCGAAATCATGCGTGTGGGCGAGGGCAAGCCCGGCTCGTTCCGTCGCCTCGGTTGCAATCACTTCACCCCGTTGTTCAACGGCGACGAGGCTTATCCACGTATGCTGGAGGCTATCGCTTCGGCCCGGCATGAAGTGTTTTTGTGCACCTATATTTTTCAGGGGCGGGTATACGGCAAAGCATTTGCCGATGCGCTTCTGGCCGCTCACCGGCGGGGTGTGGACGTGCGGGTGCTGGTGGACGGCATGGGGACTTTGCCGGGCTTTCACAAACCCTGGAAAAGATTGCAACGCGAAGGAGTGCCCGTTCATCGTTTCATCCCTCCCCATCTGCTGCCGCCGCAGATGTCCGTCAATCTGCGCAACCACCGCAAGGTGTTGGTATGCGACGGCGAGGGGTTCACCGGCGGCATGAATATCGACGACGTCCATGTCATGGCGAGCCGTACCCGCGAGCACGTTCAGGACGTGCATTTTTTGTGTGAGGGCCCCATCGTAGGCGAGCTGCGCGAGGCGTTTCTCATGGATTGGGCCTTCGTCACCGGGCAGGACGATACGGGGCGTCTTTATCTGCCCTGCGGCGCGGGCGCTATGGATGGCCGGGTGGTTATGGACGGACCCGGCACGCCCAACGACCCCGTGCAGGATTTGTTGTGTGGCGTCATCAGTTGCGCCAGGCGGCGGATTACCGTTATGACCCCCTATTTTCTGCCCCCGCGCGAGTTGACAAGCGCCCTGGTCAGCGCCGCGGCGCGTGGAGTGGAGGTACGCGTCATCCTGCCCGCCGTGCTGGACCATGCCTATGTGGAATGGGCCAGCGACCATACCATTCCGCCCCTATTGGAAAACGGCGTGCGCATCTTTCGCCAGCCGGCTCCCTTCGCGCACACCAAGCTGCTGTTGGTGGACGATATTTACGTTTGCCTGGGGTCCACCAATCTGGACCCGCGCAGCCTGAGCCTCAATTTTGAGTTGAATGTGGAGGTATTTTCTCCCGAGCTTAACGCCCGGCTGCACGAGTTTGCCGCTTCCGTGCTTGCCGTCTCACACGAAGTGACGCTGGAAAATTTGCTTTCCCGGCCTTTGGCCGTACGTTTGCGCAATGCCGCCGCTTGGATTTTCAGCCCGTATCTATAGTATTTTCAGGCCGCCTCCTTGCTGTCCGACACCGCTGTGAAAAATATTTTTTGGGCGTCGGTGGAGTGGAATGCTTGTGCGGCATTGACATTTTCGCAATAATTCTCTCTTGTTTTCCGACGGAACGGCGGTCCGGAGAGCGCTTCGCTCGATGCGGGCGCGCGCTCCCGACCGGCGCGTCCGCCGCGTGTGCGCGGGGGGCTTCCGTGTTGGCGCGTCGCCGCCGTATTTCAGGCCGGGAAGTCGGTCAAGAGGAGCACGCATGGCTGAATCCATTATCGAGATCAGGGGCCTCGGCAAGAGTTTTTACAGCAAGAATACCGAGGTCACCGCCCTGCGCGACATCAATCTGACGGTGGAAAAAGGCGATATTTTCGGCATTATCGGTATGAGCGGAGCGGGCAAGAGCACGCTGGTGCGCTGTATCAACATGCTGGAGCGCCCTACCGAGGGCACGGTCTTTTTCGACGGGCGCGATCTGGGGCGTCTGACTCTGCGCGAATTGCGCCAGGCGCGCCGTTCCATGGGTATGATTTTTCAACAGTTCAATCTGCTCATGCAGCGTTCGGCCGAGGCCAATGTGTGCTTTCCGTTGGAAATAGCAGGGGTGGAACGCGGCGCGGCCCGCAAGCGGGCCCGCGAATTGCTGGAGCTTGTGGGGCTGGCCGATCGCGCCGCGTATTATCCCGCACAGCTTTCCGGCGGGCAGAAGCAACGAGTGGCCATAGCCCGTGCTCTGGCCAGCGATCCCAAGGTATTGTTGTGCGATGAGGCCACCTCGGCTCTCGATCCTTCCACCACAGCATCCATTCTGGCCCTGCTCAAGGATATCAACCGGCGGCTCGGCATCACTGTGGTCATCATTACCCACGAGATGAGCGTCATCGAACAGATATGCAACCGGGTGGCCATTATCAGCGACAGTCGTATCGCAGAATCGGGCACGGTGGAGCAGGTGTTTTTTCATCCCCGTACCGAGGCGGCTCGCAAACTGGTGCTGCCCGAGGGGCGCCCCTCGGTAAGTTTGGTCCCGGATCGTTTGTATCGCATTGTATTTGACGGCGCGTCTTCCTTTGAACCGGTCATCGCCAATATGATACTCGAATGTCGCGCGCCGGTGAATATTATGTTCGCCGACACCCGGGATATCGACGGCAAAGCTTTCGGTCAGATGGTGCTGCAACTGCCCGACAATGAGGAGACCGTGCGCCGTATGGTGCACTATGTCACTTCGCGCGGGCTGATTATGGAAGAAGTAAAGGAAGACTGAGGATTCCGGTGCGGCTTCCAGCGCCGGATTTGAACGGGACCCGCCTCGGCGGACGGCGGGTTTTGCATGGCGAGGTTGATGATGTTTGATATGGAAACAGTAAAAATGTTGGCCGAGGGCGTGGTGGACACCCTGTACATGACCCTCGCCTCCACCCTGTTCGCTTACATATTCGGCATGATCATGGGGGTAATCCTGGTCGTGTGCCGCCCCGACGGCATACGACCCTGCGTGTCCCTGTACAAGGTGTTGGACATTGTGGTGAACCTGACCCGCTCCTTCCCCTTTCTCATCCTCATGATCGCGGTCATTCCCTTCACCCGGGCCCTGGTGGGCACCACCATAGGCAATACCGCCACTATTGTGCCGCTGGTTATTTCGGCCGCGCCCTTTGTAGCCCGGCTCATCGAATCCTCGCTGTTGGAAGTGGATCGGGGCATCGTGGAAGCCGCTCAGTCTATGGGGGCCTCCACTTGGCAGATCATCGTCAAGGTGTTGCTGCCCGAGGCCACTCCGTCCCTGATCAACGGCAGTGCCATCGCGGCTACCACCATTCTGGGCTATTCCGCCATGTCCGGCGCGGTGGGCGGCGGCGGTTTGGGCAAATTGGCCATCATGTATGGTTATAACCGCTACCAAACCGGCATCATGTTTGCCACCGTAGTACTGCTCATCGTCATCGTTCAGATTTTTCAGGAAATCGGCAACCGCGCCGCCAAGCGCAGCGACAAGCGCCAATCCTGAATACTTTACCCCGGAAGCGGCGTCCCCGTACGTTCGTTCCCTCAAACCCTTGCCCGGAGTACCTGTCATGAAAAAATCCCTTCTGCTTCTGGCGGCCCTAAGTTTGGCCCTGGCCCCGGCGCCGGCCCGTGCCGACTCCAAAACCGTCACGGTGGGCGCGTCGCCCACACCTCATGCCGAAATTCTGAAAGTCGCCGCCGAGGTACTAAAAGACCAGGGCTACACACTGAAAATCGTCGAGTATTCCGACTACGTGCAGCCCAACTTGGCTTTGGACAGCAAGGATTTGGATGCCAACTTCTTTCAGCACAAGCCGTATCTTGACGACTTCAATAAAGAAAAAGGCACCAAGCTTGTTTCTCTGGGCACGGTGCATTATGAGCCCTTTGGTATTTACGCAGGCAAATGTTCCAATTTGGCCGAACTCAAGGACGGCGGCATGGTGGCCGTGCCCAACGACACCACCAATGAGGCCCGCGCGTTGTTGCTTTTGCAGGATCAGGGCCTGTTGAAGCTGAAGGATGGAGCCGGGCTGACCGCCACTCGCCGGGACATCGTGGACAACCCTAAAAATCTCAAAATTGAGGAACTGGAAGCCGCGCAACTGGTGCGTGCCCTGCCCGATGTGGAAATCGCCGTCATCAACGGCAACTACGCCATCTTGGGCGGCCTCAAGGTGAAGGACGCCCTGGCGGCCGAATCCGCCGACTCGGTGGCTGCCGCCACCTACGCCAATATTCTGGCCGTGCGCGCCGGCGACGAGAGCCGCCCCGAACTTCAAGCTCTGTTGCAGGCCCTCAAGGGAGAAAAGGTAAAGAAGTTTATCATGGACACCTATGAAGGCGCCGTGGTGCCTGCCGAGTAACCTCGACGGATGACAACGGAAAAATCCCGACAACCAAATGGTTGCCGGGATTTTTTAACAGCTTTGTCCCAACGGTGACGAAAAAGGTCGCCTGACCGGCCGGAAATCAAGAAAGAGGCTGCTGACAAAGTCAGCAGCCTCAAAAATTGCGAGTCTGTCGCGGCTTAGGCGGCGCAAACTTCGCAAAGCGGGGAGGGGGCAAGCGCCCCCTCGGTTTTTATTAGTCGACCTTGTAAAAGCCTTTGGCCGGGGCCTTGCACACGGGGCAGGCTTCGGTCATGGGGCCTTCGTGAGTATAGCCGCACACGGGACAGATATAATAGTCCACCGCGGGCAGTCCGGCGGGATCGGCAATGGCCTTCTTATACAAATTGGCGTGCACTTCTTCCACTTCGTTGACGAAGCCCATGTACTGGGCAATGGCCTTTTCGCCCTCGGCTTCCACGTCCTTGATCATTTCGGGGTACATCTTGGTGAATTCATAGGTTTCACCGGCCAGAGCGTCCTGAAGATTTTCGGCGGTGGTGCCGATCTTCTTGGCGTTGCGCAGATGGGCGTGAGCATGAATGGTTTCGGCCTCGGCGGCGGCGCGGAACAACTTGGCTACTTGGGGCAGACCTTCCTGATCGGCCTTTTTGGCATAGGCGAGGTATTTGCGATTGGCCTGGGATTCACCGGCAAACGCGGCCATCAGATCTTCCAGAGTCTTGCTCATACGGTCTCCTTATGTGGATGTAATAGGTGATGGAGTCAAATAACAGGAACGGTTCCTATTTATGAAAAGATCAACCGTTTGTAAAGCATTTTTTTGAAAATTTTATCTTATGTGAATTATTGACTATTTTTCAAGGGTTGCGATGGATATGCTTCATGCTAAAAAAACATATGTTCAATCGCTATCCAGTTCCGCATCTGCCCATTATTGGTGAGACGTTCTGCGGTGTTCTGCCCGAGACCCTACGCCATCGAGTGGAGGAGGACATTAAACGCAGTCGTTTTATCACCACGTTGGGGCGCGCTCCGGATAGGGCGGCGGCTCGACGCTTCATCGAAGCGGTTCGACGCGAATTTCCTGATGCTACCCACAATTGTTGGGCTTATGCGACGGGCCGTCCCGGCGATACCGCCGACATCGGTCAAAGCGACGACGGCGAGCCCCACGGCACGGCAGGTCGCCCTATGCTGGATCAGATCCTGCGCGGAGGGGTGGGCGAATTGGTGGCGGTGACCACCCGGTATTTCGGTGGGATCAAGCTCGGCACCGGTGGGCTGACCCGCGCATACAGGGGGGGAGTCAGTCTGGCTTTGGAAGGTCTGCCCGTCATTGAAAAGACGGTCCCCGCCCGTTTGACGGTATGCGTGGGTTATGAACGGGTAAACCGGCTTTATCGTCTGTTGCCGGAGTTTCAGGCCGCGGCGGTACGTGAGGATTTTGGGGAAAATGCAGTGTTTGAACTGGAACTCCCCGCCGATAGATTGGATGCTTGTCGGGAGGCTCTTACTCAGGCCACGGACGGTGGGGCGATATTCATCGAATAGGGCGGGGCCGTTCAGGCCTGGATCGGAGGAAGGCCTTTGATACGACGGCGCGTTTCGGCATCCGCCAGCTCGCGCAGGGTGCGGGTTACATCGTCGAAATCCGTCTGCTTCCGGCCATAATCCAGATTGAAGGCATAGTCGAAGTCGGGCGGATTGCATCCCTCGTTGTGCTGGAAAATGGTTTCCAGTTTATCCAAGGCTTTGACCAGGCGGGATTCCGGACTGCCGCCGTTTTCGTAGTCTTCCCACGCGTCGAGAAAGCGGAGGCGGTCCGCTTCGGCCAGGGAGGCAAGCATGGTTATCAAGTCGTCGCGTTCCGCCGTTGATTTGGGGCGCGTCGGGTCCTGATCCACGGCGGGGATATCACCGTGCAGAGCCTCGCCCAGGTCATGCACGATACACAGTTCCAGCACTCGGCCGAAATCAAGGTTGGGGTACTTCGGCTTGAGCGTCATGGCCAAGAGGGCCAGGCGCCAACTATGTTCGGCCGTGCTTTCCTGCTTGCCGAGCGCCGTATATGCGGAACGCGGGGTGTCTTTCAGACGCCCCGCGAGCCTCACAAAGGAAAGAATATTTTCCAGCTCACTCATGCTTTTTCCTTTGCTCCGCCCGCCATTCGTATATGGGGTGGATGCACGCCTGTAACGGTCCGGTCGGGGCATATATCAACCCCGCGCCGCACCCTCATCCACGATCCACAAGAGTTCGCCCAGACGCGGGCGTACGAACTGGGCGGGAAGTTCAGGTTCGGCCAGTAGGTTGAGCGCCCGACTGAGCACCTGATGCTTTTCCTTGCCGGTGACCATGAACATGCAGCAGCGGGCGTTGTTGAGCACAGGCAGAGTCAGGGTCAGACGATCCGCCCCCCTGCTGCGCACGTACTGATCGATGACAATACGTTCTTTTTCTTCGATACCGTGTTCCCCCGGAAAGAGCGATGCGGTGTGACCGTCTTCACCCAAGCCCAGCAGGATGCAGTCGAAACGGGGAAATTCGCCCGGAGCCAGGCGGAAATGTTCTTTAAGAAGGTCTTCGTATGCTTGCGCCGCTTTGACGGGATCATCCTCGCCTTTCATGCGGTAGTACCAGGTGACGGGCACATGGGAAAGCAATTCGCGCCGGGCCACGCCGTAGTTGCTGGCAGGATCGTCGGGGCCCACGCAGCGCTCGTCTCCCCAGTAAACGATAATTTTTTCCCAGGGCAGACGTTCCGCCCAGTCCGGGCTGGACAGCAGGCGGAACAAGGGGAGGGGAGTCGAGCCTCCGGACAGGGCGAGGGTGAATACGCCCCGCTGGGCGATGGCCTCCTCGCAGCACTCGGCCAGATGATGCGCCGCCCGTTCGGCCATGGCGGCGGGATCTTTGTGGATATGCAGCGTCAGATGAATGGAGCGGCTACGTGACATGAAATTTACCTCGAATAGGGGCTGCTGGTTGAAGAACCAAGTGTGCCACAGCGCCGGGCGGAAGGGAATACCTTTCTTACCGTTCCCGGGGGCAGGCAGCGGAGCGCCTTTTATTATTCGGGGGCCACGTTGTAGATTTTGCCGTTGGTCAGAATGGCGTAGTCGATCGTCACGGAACAGGACAAGGGACCTGCCTGGTCCAGGCGACGATATTGAACCTCGTCAATATCCCGGGACCAGGCCCCCGCGGCGCCGGAGCCTGGTTGGATTTTGCTGGTCAGCGCGACACGGGGGCGGGCCACAATGCTGCCGTCGGCGCTGCTCAGCGTCATGGTGGCGCCCCAGGCCTCCACGGTTTCCGGCCCCGGGGTGGGCCCTGAACTCATGGATAGACTGAGCAGGGGCACGTTGCCTGAGATACGCGTCACTCCGCCGGAACACACCGGATTGGGGAAAAGCCGGGCTAAAGCCGCTTTATTTGCCTCGTTCCGACGAAGTTCGGCTTCGCGCTGTCGGCGTTGAAGTTCCTGCACGTGAGCGCCGTAACGGTACACCAGTTCCGGCGCGTTGAGCACCTGGTCCACCCGCCAGAGGTCTCCTTCCCGGATCAAACCCAAGCGAATGGGCAACTCTCCCAGATCCGGATGCCGTATGCTGGAAGAGACTGCCGGCTCCGGGCCGTTCTCCAGTTCAAAAGGAATTTGGACCAATTGATCGCGCGGGTCGTCGGGTAGGATGGAAACGGTCGCCTCGCGCACGGGCTGGGGAGCTTCTTCGTCCCGCAGTATGGCCAGTATGGTCAACTGCACAAGCTCCGCCACCTGAGTTTCATCCGTTTTCGGTATGCCGGAAGCGACGGCTCGGGCGAAATTGTCGGCCAGTGCCCCGATATCGACCGTTTCGGCGAATAGAGCGGGGTCTTGCTTGGCAATCGCTCGATTCAGCCGATCCACAGCCGCATTAGGGGACGCCGCATACGCTCCGTGCCGGAGCCGGGCATACCCTCCGCAGGCCAAAATAAGCGCCAGCCCCCCGGCAATGAGGCCGAAGGTCAGCCGCCCCCGACGCGAGGCGGGCAACGCGAAGCGCGGACGGGAAAGGCGCATGGCTCTATTTGCTCATACCGCTGAGGAAGTCCTTGTTGCTTTTGGTGCCTCGCATTTTGTCCAGCAAAAATTCCATGCTGTCGATGGACGACATGGGCGCGAGGATTTTGCGCAGGATCCACACTCGGTTGAGCACGTCCTCGGACAACAGCAGATCTTCCTTGCGTGTGCCCGTCTTGTTGATGTCGATGGCCGGAAACACGCGTTTTTCGGACAGGTGGCGATCCAGATAGATTTCCATGTTGCCGGTGCCCTTGAACTCTTCAAAGATAACTTCATCCATGCGGGAGCCGGTATCGATGAGAGCCGTGGCGATGATGGTCAGGCTGCCGCCGCCCTCGATATTGCGGGCCGCACCGAAAAAGCGCTTGGGCCGCTGCAGGGCGTTGGCGTCAAGTCCGCCGGAGAGTACCCGGCCCGACGAGGGGGTCACGGCGTTGTAGGCTCGACCCAGACGGGTGATGGAGTCGAGCAGGATGACCACATCGCGTTTGCGCTCCACCAGGCGCTTGGCTTTTTCCAAAACCATTTCGCACACCTGGACGTGGCGCTGTGGCGGTTCGTCGAAAGTGGAGCTGATGACTTCGGCATTTTTGACCGTGCGCTCCATGTCCGTCACTTCTTCAGGGCGCTCGTCGATAAGCAGTACAATGAGATATACTTCGGGATAATTGGCGTTGATGGAGTTGGCGATGGTTTGCAGCAACACGGTTTTGCCGGTACGCGGAGGAGCCACGATAAGGCCGCGTTGTCCGCGGCCGATGGGCGCCATGAGGTCAATGACGCGCGAGGCCATATTTTTGCCGTCCGTTTCCATGCACATCTGCTGATCGGGGTAGATGGGCGTCAGATTGTCGAACAGCACCAGATGGCGGGCGTTTTCCGGGGGCTCGAAGCCGATTTCGTTGACCTTGACCAGAGCGAAGTAGCGTTCCCCCTCCTTGGGGGGACGGATCTGACCGGTGACGCTGTCCCCTTTACGCAGGTGGTAACGCCGGATTTGCGAAGGCGAAACGTACACGTCGTCCGGCCCCGGCATATAGCTGCATAGGGGCGAGCGCAAAAAACCGTAACCGTCGGGAAGAATTTCCAACACTCCATCGCTCTGGATGGCGCCGTTCTGGGAGGCGCAGGCCTGAAGCAGGGCGAAGATAAGCTCCTGCTTGCGCAGGGAACTGGCGTTTTCAACCTGATACTGGTCGGCCAGGTCCATAAGATCCTGCATGCTGCGGGTCTTCAGATCGGTGAGACTGAGAACGCTTTCGGGGGACGTTTCGGGCGCGGGCGCAACGGGCGCCTTTCTTTTCCGCAAGGGCATAGATACCACCGGTGTTGGAAACTAGTAAGGATTAATAACGAAAAGGAGGCGTCAAACAGCCCGGAAGACTGCGACGACACACCCACTTTTTCCGAAGCGGGAAAAGTGGGTGAAAAACACGAGAGAACAAGGGATTTTTGTTTCCAGAATGGACAACAGCTTCTGTAGCCCAGTTTGTTTCGCTTGGCAAGAGCCTTGCGGGGGCAATCGGGATCTTTGGAACGAATGAGAGCATTTTTATGTTGAAAAAAGCTCTAACCGCTTTTCCGACGGGTATTGACGGCGTTGGCGGCCCGCTCGGGGCCGTCGACGGCGAAATGCAAAACGGCGTCCACCGCTTTGGGGAGCGCGGCTTCGATGGACGGTTTTTCCTCGGCGTTGAAGCGGCCCAATACCCAAGATACCACATTGGCCGCATCCGGCGGTCGCCCCACTCCCACGCGCAAACGGTGGAAGTCCTGAGTTCCCAATCGGCCGGCAATGGATTTGAGGCCGTTGTGCCCGGCCGTGCCGCCGCCCCACTTCAGCTTCAGGCGGCCGGGAGCGAGATCGAGTTCGTCGTGCACCACCAGAAGTTGCGCGGGGCTCAGTTTGTACCAGGCCATAAGAGGTTGCACTGCTTCGCCGCTAAGATTCATGAATGTTTGCGGCATGGCTACCAGCCAAGGGGCGTCGCTGCCCGGAATGCGGCAGCGCCAGAGCAGACTTTGAAAACGTCCTCCGGACAATTCCTCGGGGGGGGAGCCGGGAAGCCCGGGCAGACGTTCGAGAAGTGAACGCGCCACGGCGAACCCCATGTTGTGGCGGGTTCCCTCATATTGAGAGCCGGGGTTGCCAAGGCCGACGATGATGCCGCGCAAATCCATGATTGTTGACCGACCTTCTTCCGTTCGTCGTTTATAAGCATACCCGGCGGACCAAATCCGGCCGCCCCTCGGTTCCCATCTCAGCTTGCCGCGCCGTCATGCCGTCGGCTGAAAGGAGGCATGGCGCAAGGCGCGGTGCAAGACAGAACACACCCGAAGCCTGCGCGTATCGCTTTCGGTATCGCAAACGCCATCCGGCGTTAATTCCCCGTAAAGCGGGTGAGATCGCGCGCCACGTCCTGGGTGCGCAATTCCGAAGCCGCCATCTTGCCGAATACCGAATCGGGCTCCCGATCCACAATGCCTTGGAGCAAGGCTCGCCAGCGGGCCATGTCGCCCATTTTGCGGTGCAACCCCGCCTCGCGGAATTGCAGTCCCGCGTAATCGGGTGAATTTTCAGGGACAAACAGCGCGTAGCGATTGGCCCACTCCAAGGCTTCGGCGTAACGTCCGGCGATTTCCGTCACGTCCATGAGGGCGGCAATGGATTCGCGTATGCGTTCCTGATCGGCATAGGGCGATTGTTCGTCCTGTAATTGAGTGAACATGCCCAGCGTGTCAAGGTTGTATTGATAGGCATCGCGCAAATCCTGGCGGTTTTCGGCGTCACGGGCCAGAAAGTACGTGGCGTAGGCTCGCTGATAGAGAGGAATATCCGTGCGGTCGGCCAATTTGCGCCACAGCGGCAGCGCTCGTCCCTGAAGGCCCAGATTTTCGGCGGAAAGCGCCAGGGCGTAATCAAGCTGGTTGCGCGCCTCCTCCGGCAGAGGCCAGGCAGCCACCTTTTCGCCCAGGGTGAGAATGGCGTCCCAGTTTTGTTGACGCAAATAGGTGGCCAGAAACAGGTTATAGGTATAGAGGGCGGCGTCCGTATCGCCCGGTCCATCAAGGAAGGCGCTCAGAAGTTCCAGACCTTCCTGTTCGTTGCCTCGGTTCAGGTGGGCGCGGGCCAGGGCCATACGCATGTCCGGTTCCAGCGGCAGATACTCGTCGTGAACCTGGGGGAAATCGTCCCAGAGCCGGAGCACGCGCTCGTAGTTTTCTTCCTCCAGGGAAAGAGCCAGTTCATGGGCAAAACCGCGCAGCAGCACGGTGCGGGCCCGGAGTGATTCAGGCTTGTCGGCGTAGTCGATAAGAAAGCTGCGGGCCGCCGTCATGGCCGGATAGTATTCCTTGTTCCATAATTGCCATACGGTGGTGCGCAGTTGAGCGGTCATGAATTCGGGCGACTGCGGGTATTCTTTGATGATACGTTGATAATACAGCCCCGGCAGACGAGGATTGGGAGCTTCATACACGGCGAACAGTTCGTCCACTGTGGGGTTGCCCTTGTGAATGCCGTTTTCCCCCAGACGCAACAGAGCGGCGGGAGCCTCGGCACTGAGAGGAAAAGCCCGCACCAATTCGTCCAACACCTTGGCCGCCGCATCGGGATTGTGGAGCAGATAATAGACTTCGGCGATATGGTACAGCGTCGAGGCGGATTCCGGAGCGGCGGGATCCAGGTTGTACTGGGTCCAGTAAGTGCGCAACGCGTCTTCCAGATGTCCCTGCCTGAAACGTATATCGGCGGAAACGGCAAGATAGTCCGGGTCTTCCAGATAAAGGCGCGGCCAGCGACGTTCTACGAAGTCGACCAGGGTCAGAGCCCGATCCGTATGGCCCTGACGGTAAAGGGCGTATGTTTCCAGTCGTGCCGCATCCTTGGCCAGGGGGCTGTCGGGATAATCCTGAAGAATGGTTTGAAAGGTAAGAGTTGCCTCGGCGTATTCTTGGCGCTCCATCTGCTTGGCGCCCAATTCAAGCAGCGAGGCGGGCACCTGCACGTTGGCGGGATATTTGCGGCGCATAAGCTGCACATAGCCCCGGGCGTCCTCCACGTTGCCCAGCGCCAGGTTGACCGTCGCCAACACGGCCAGAGCGTCGGGCACGCGGGGTGATTCAAGATTGAAATTCATGGCTTCATTGGCGGCATTGATGAGATCCTGAGTATACGCCGTAAAGTTGGGACGAGTGGTCTCGTACAGGGCCGTCATGGCGTTGTACAGCATTTCTTCCCTATCCTCACGGCTCAGTTCCACCTGACGCAGAGTCTGAACGGACGGCAAAACGTCCTGATAACGGCCGTCCTTCATGGCGTCGCGCATGGCGGCCTGCAGAGCGGGGACATCCGGCGGCGGGGGGACGGGGTTGCCCTCTTCATCCACATAAATGGGGAGCGTTTCCGCCGCCTGTTCCTGTTCCGGCGTTTTCCGTTCGGTTTCGCCGTTTGTTCCGGCGGGGGCTTCCTCCTGGTATTCCGAAAGCTGCGTGGCCAGTTTACCGGTTTGCGAAGGGACCTGCTCCGTGGGAGCCGAAGTTTCCACGACGGATATTTCCGCCTCGGGGGACGCGGAAGGGGGAACGGTCGGAGTTTTCCCCTCCGCGACGGGGTCTCCCGTTGCGGGGGAGTCGGAAACCGACGTGGATAGGATCTGTTGGGACCCGGATGAAACGCTCGGCGGAACGGGAGGGGGGGACGCCTCGGAAAAAGGCTCTATCGGAGTGGAAGGCGTCGGAACGCTGGACAGAGCCTGGTCTTCGGGCCAGGTTTCGGGGCCGCCGCGGTTCAGGCGGCCGCGTACGGTGGGAATGGCGGCAGGTGCGGACGAAACAGCCGCCGGAACGGAGGAGGCAGGAGAAAGCGAGGCGGGGGAAGCATTCTCCGGCGCCGGAGACAGTGCTTGGGAATGCGGCGCCTCAAGCTCGGAAACGCTTGCCTCCTGCGCAGGTTCGGCAACAGGGGCTTCCGGATCAGCATCTCTTTGAGCAATCGCTTTTTCCGGGGAACCGGCGGAAACCGCGTTCGACGGCTCGGGGGAGGAAACAACATGCTCCGGCAAGTCGGAAGTGGATGGCGTGTGCGGCGCGGACGGCGCTTCTTGCGCCGTGACCGGGGGGACAGAAGGTAAAGCCGCGGTCTGGGGTTCGGAGACGGAAGGAGGGGATATGGTTTCCGGAGCTTCGGTCGCCGTGGCGGCGACAGGCGAAGCCGTGTCCGGAACGGTGGATGAAGGCCGTTCGGTACCCGAAGGGTTGGAGGGAGCGGCGGAAGACGGCGCTTCCGACGGGGCCGGCGCGGAAGAAGACGCCGACGAGGCTGCCGTCGCGCTTGGAGGGCTCGAAGGCCCGGAAATCTGCGGAACGGAGGAAGAAGGCGCATCCCCGGCGGAGGGGGAGGATGCTGCGACAGGAGGCATGGGAGCAAGTTCTCCACCGGGGCGCCAGCGCAACCCCAGAGGGTCGGGATAGAGGACAATGACCACGCCCTCGGCTGTGGGCGGAGCGGCGATAAAGCCAAAGGCCGCGCTGCTGGTGCTCAGGCGAAGTTCGCCGTTGTCCAGGCTCAGTCCGCTGAACAGGGCTTGCGCCCCCGGGCCCGCGCCTTGCAATTCCAGATGTTGCGGCGGCGGCGTCAGGGTGAGCGTCAACGTTTGCTCGCCTGTGCGTCGGGTGTCGGCGCGGGTGGGGGGAACGTCCGGCACGATGGTAATCTGTTCCCGGCCCGAGGTCTGCGACCAGCGCCAGGCGGCGGCGTCGGCCTCGCCGAGTGGAAGCGCCGCGAGTGGGAGGCAGAGGAGAAGGGACGGGACAGCGTATTTCACAATGTATCCTGAGGGAGAGTGAAAGACGAAGAAAATTATGCAAAAAACGTGCTATAAACGTGGATATGCCCGGGAACACATACGACGGGGCATACCGATAGGCGCAACAGGGCAAAAGGTGCCGTCGAAATTCAGCCGTCGCCCCTGCCGTCGCGTTTTTTCAACTTTTCTATCAGTGTGGTCCGTTTGATACCCAGCATTTCCGCCGCCTGATTTTTGACGCCTCCCGCCAAAGTCAAAGCTTCATCCAGCAAGCGATCCTCCATGGATTCCAGAAATTCCCGCAACCCCATGTCGTAACGTTTCAGATCTTCCAGCGTGGGCCAACTGAATACGGCATCGGCGGCGACGGAACGATTCGGGGAAGAGACTTCCGGCATGGGCGCGGACAAGGCTGCCGACTCCGCCGTGTCGAGATCGGGCAGGTCCGGCAACGTGGCCAACTCCGCGACTGCATCCAGAATTTTTGCGGGCAAATCTTCGCGGACGACAACCTCGCCATCCACCAGGATGCTCAGGCGCTCCATGAAATTTTCCAATTCACGCACGTTGCCCGGCCAGGAATATCCCAAAAGCACGCGCGCGGCCTCGGGCGCCAGAGTCAGAGGCGGGCGGTTGCGGCGTTCGCAAAAGCGCTGGAGAAAATGCCGGGCCAGAAGCAGAATGTCCTTGCCCCGTTCACGCAGAGGAGGCAGTTGCAGAGGAATGACGTTCAAGCGATAATAAAGATCTTCCCGAAAACGTCCGAGGGCCACTTCGCGTTCCAGATCACGATTGGTGGCGGCGATGATGCGCACATCCACCTTGCGCGGGCCGCTGCCGCCCACGCGCTCGATTTCTTTTTCCTGCAGGACGCGCAAAATTTTGACCTGCAGGCTGATGTCCATCTCGCCGATTTCATCCAGAAACACGGTGCCGCCGTCGGCCAGTTCGAAGCGGCCTGGTTTGGTCCGAATAGCATGGGTGAACGCGCCTTTTTCGTGGCCGAACAGTTCCGACTCCAGCAGCTCACGCGGAATGGCCCCGCAGTTGATAGGGACAAACGGCTTGTCGCTGCGCGCACTCATGGCATGCAGGGCGCGTACCAGAAGTTCCTTGCCCGTGCCCGATTCGCCCGTGACCAGCACCGTGCTGTCGGTGGGCGCCACTTTAGCCAGCACTCGGAACACTTCCGCCAGAGTGGAACTTTCGCCGATGATTCCCGCGCGATTCATGCCGCCTCCACATCCCTGCCGCACTTCAGACTGATGGTAAACGCCGCTTACGGCGGCAACGCCGCCGGGCGGAAAGGCAAGAAAATCAGTCGTTGTTTCGCTTTTCGGGGTTATCGACTTCGTCAACAGCCCCAACAGCTTAAAATGCTGTTCGCCATTGCGGGCGGCATCCGGTCTCTCTGGAACCATGCCGTCTTAAATCCCCCTGATTCTCAAGTATAAATTAGAGACTGTCAATAGTCTGACGGCGATGATGTCGGATAAAAAAACGAAACGGGCATGGATGTCGGGAGGTCCGCGCCCGGAGGTTGATATGGCTGCGCGCGGGAACGCGCCACTTGACAGCGGCGGCCTTCGCCTACTACGTTTCTGATTTAGAGGGGATGTCGCATTGTTTAGCCGAATATGCCGCTCCTCTTCGCCGCCGGACGGAGGAGGCTTTTTCTATCGTCCGCGTCGTTTTCGTCCGCCGTATTCCAGGGCGGACGGTCCTTTTCAACCCAGGTTTTACTCTGGCAGGCCCCCAGCAAGGAGGACGCGCCGCATGGCCATGATCGAATTTCAGGACATCCACAAATGGTATGGCGAATTCCACGTGCTCAAAGGTATTTCCGAGAAAGTGGAAAAAGGGGAAGTCCTGGTCATTTGCGGCCCTTCCGGGTCCGGCAAGAGCACCTTCATCCGTTGCCTCAATCGGCTGGAACCCATCCAGCGTGGTGCCATATTGTTGGAAGGTACCAGTATTTATGATAAAAGCGTCAACCTTAATGAATTGCGCGCCGAAGTGGGCATCGTGTTCCAGCAGTTCAACCTGTACCCGCATCTTACTGTGCTGGACAATGTGACGCTGGCTCCCATCAAGGTTCGTAAGATGCAGAAGGCCAAAGCCGTCAGTCTGGCTATGGACCTGCTGAAGCGGGTGGGTATTGAAACCCAGGCCAACAAATATCCGGTGGAGCTTTCCGGCGGTCAGCAACAGCGTGTGGCCATCGCCCGCGCCTTGGCCATGCAGCCCAAGGTCATGCTCTTTGACGAGCCTACCTCGGCCCTCGACCCGGAAATGATCAATGAAGTGTTGAACGTCATGAAGGACCTGGCGCGCGACGGCATGACCATGCTGTGCGTCACCCACGAAATGGGCTTCGCCCGCGAAGTGGCGGACCGGGTTATCTTCGTCGACCACGGGGAAATTCTGGAAGAGGCGCCGCCCGACGTCTTTTTCACCAACCCCAAGCACGAGCGCACCCGCGCCTTCCTGAAAGAAATACTGTAGGAACGTCGCGCCAGAAGACGCGCCCTGCGGTGATTTCGCGGGCGGCCCGGCCGGCCCGCTTTCCGGCGCTCCGCGCCGTCAACCACCTACGGAAGGAGATTGTATGAAACGTATTTTGTGCCTGGCTCTCGCTTGCGGGGTACTGGCCGCCGCGACGCCCGCGCTGGCCAACAAACTGGACGATATCAAGGCGCGCGGCACGCTGATTTGCGGCGTCAAAGACTCCGTGGTTCCGTTCGGCTTCATTGACGAAACCACCAAACAGCTTACCGGGTTCGATGTGGATCTGTGCCGGGGGATTGCCGAATATATCGGCGTGAAGCCGGAGCTCAAAACCGTATCCAGCGCCACTCGTATTCCCATGCTGACCCAGGGGTCGGTGGATCTGGTACTGGCCACCTTCACCCATCAGATAGCCCGCGACGATTCCGTCGATTTTTCCATCACCTATTTTGACGCCGGGCAGCGCCTGCTGGTCAAAAAGGATAGCGGCATCACCTCGCCCGCCGATCTTAAAGGCAAACGCGTGGGCAGCGTCAAGGGCTCCACGTCCGAAAAGAACATGAAAGCCGCTCAACCCGACTGCACCGTGGTGTCGTTCGACGAATATCCCCAGGCATTCCTGGCCCTCAAACAAGGCAAGGTCGTGGCCGTCACCACCGACGAACCCATCCTGGTGGGCCTCAAGAACTCCGATCCCGATCCCTCCCAATGGGAAGTGGTGGGCGACTTCATCGCCTCCGAACCTTACGCCGTGGGCATGGTGGAAAATGAATCCAAGCTGCGTGATGCCGTAAACTTCGCCCTTATGGATATGTGGCGCTCCGGCAAGTTTCAGGAGTACTACACCACCTGGTTCGGCGAAGGCACCAAGTTCCATATTCCGCTGCGCTGGCAAATGGAAATCTGGCCCTGAGCCTTCCCGTCTATAACAGCGGATCGCCCTCGGCCGGGGACGATCCGCCCGTTTCAAGTTTCCGTCCGGGGCCGGAAGCGGGACCGGATGATCCGCAAGCCCCGGCATACAGCTGAAAAGGCAAACGGGGAACATGGCGTCGTCGTGCCGACCGGGACCTCATCGCCAATCTTCTGAGGGAGTGAACGCACTTTGCACTACGTTTTCAACTGGAAGCTCATTTTATCGGGGGAATACTTCGACTGGCTCGTGCAGGGCTTTGTCGTCACTCTTCAGATTTCCGCCCTGTCGCTGATCATTGCTCTGATTTTGGGCACCGTGATCGCGGTGTTGCGGCTGTCCCATGTGCGCCCCCTGGTGTGGATCAGCGCGCTGTATACCGAATTTTTCCGCAACACGCCTCTTCTGGTGCAAATTTTGTTCTGGTATTTCGGGTCCGACGCCATTCTGCCCGAATTTGTCAAAAACTGGCTGTACCAGCAAAACATCGAGTTCGCCGCCGGGGTCATCGCCCTGTCCATCTATACCTCGGCTTTTATCGCCGAGGAAATCCGTTCCGGCATCAGCGCCATTCCCCGCACCCAACTGGAAGCTTCCCGCGCCTGCGGCCTCAGTTTTCTACAATCCATGCGCTACGTTATCCTTCCTCAGGCATTCCGCATCGTTGTGCCGCCCCTCATTTCCCAATCGCTTAACCTTTTCAAGAATTCGTCGTTGTGCATGGTTATCGGTGTGGCCGAACTGACCTATATGGCTCGTCAAATCGAATCCCACACGGCCCGCGTGTTTGAACCGTTCACCGTTGCCACTTTGTTGTATCTGAGCGTTTCGCTGCTGGTTTCTTTCCTGATTACCCAGTACAACGCGCGGGTGTTGCGTACTTCCAGCACACGGAGGGCCGTGGCATGAGCAACTGGTCCGTCGTCTGGGACAACTTTCCTTATCTGTTGTGGGGGGCGTACCCCGATGGGCCGCTGGGCGGCCTGGCTCTGACCATCATTCTGGCCCTCATCGGCATTTTCTGCGCCTTCTGGCTGGGCCTGGCTTTGGGCCTCCTACGCCTTTCCTCCCATCGCTTCCTGCGTTGGCCTGCCACTGCCTATATCGAGATAATGCGCGGTGTGCCCCTGCTCATGGTCCTGTTCTGGTTCTATTTCATGCTTCCCATCGTGTTCGGGCGCACTATGCCTGAACTAGGCAGCGCCGTGACGGCCTTTGTTCTGTTCACCGCCGCCTATATTGCGGAAATTGTACGCGCAGGCGTGTTGTCTTTGCCCAAAGGGCAGACGGAGGCCGCGCGCGGCACGGGGCTGACCCACGGTCAGACCATGCGGTATGTCGTTCTGCCTCAAGCCCTGCGTAATATGATTCCCTCGTTCGTCAACCAGTTCGTCAGCCTGACCAAGGATACCTCTCTGGCCTATGTGCTGGGTATTACCGAACTGACCAGGGCGGCCACTCAGATCGACAACCGCACGGTGACCGCGTCGGCCGAACTGTATTTTACCATCGCCGTCATGTATTTCATTATTTGTTGGACATTGACGGCTTTTTCCCGCCGCCTGGAAAAACATACCGCTCGTTATAAGGCCCGCGTGGCTTGACCGGGCAATCCCGCCAGCAGGAGTTCGTCATGCCCGTATTGTTCCGTCTGGACATAGTGGCCCCGGAATCCGACTTCCCCTTGGCCGAAGCCCTGGTGGCCCGTGCCGTCAGTTCGGGATGGGAGGAAGAATCATTGCCCACGGGCGAAACCCGCCTGCGTGTGCACTGTGAGGAAAGGGAAATACTTGACGCTTTGGCGGACGAAGTGAAATCCCTGTTGCCCGAAGCTGTCGTGGAGCGGGCGGAAGTGCAGAAACAAGACTGGACGGCCGCCTGGCGTGATTTTTTCACACCGGTGACCGCGGGTGATTTTCTTGTTTTGCCTCCCTGGCTGGCGGATGCCGATCCGCAAGGACGCTTGCCCGTTTTTATCGAACCCAAGTCGGCTTTCGGTACCGGCCACCACCCCACGACCACCTTATGTCTGGAGGCATTGTCGCGCCTGCGCGCCGCCGGAGTGCTGACCGCCGGTCAGGAATTTCTGGACTTGGGCACAGGGACGGGGGTTTTGGGCATAGCTTGCGTCAAGCTGGGGTTACGAGGTCTGGGGCTGGATATTGACCCTCTGGCGGTGAGCAACGCTGCGGAAAACCGCGCGCTTAATCGGGTGGAGGAGGCGTTCGAGGTGCGTTCCGGCAGTGCGGACGCCGTGGCGGGGCGGCGTTATGATCTGGTGGTAGCCAATATTCTGGCCGCGCCTTTGCGGGATATGGCGGAGTCCATTATGGCCCTGGTACGGCCTGGCGGCTGTCTGGTGCTTTCGGGCTTTTTACGGGTACAGACGCCGAGCTTGGAGGCTGCCTATGCAGCTATGGGCACGCCTGGGCAATTGACGGCGCCTTCCGCCGCGAGCGATCCCACCCGCTCCGCCGGGCCGGATGACCCGACGGCTGACGAGTGGGTATGCCTGATGTGGCCCGGCGTCGGTTAGAGTGTTTTGCGATTGAACATACCGGGCTATGTCGCAATCTCGGGATGGCGCTTTCAGAGCGCCATCCCTTTTCACACAACATTTCGGCCGAATCCTGCCTGCTTATGTGATGACGGCGACGACCGGAAAAGCGTCGGCACGCAACGCAGTCAACGCACGATCGCTTTGGTTTTCAACAAGGCGGGGAGTGCATCCAGAAGCAGGGGCAGACATACGCCCGCCGCGCAACATAAAGCGGCAAGGGCGATTTCAACCCCCAGAGAAGGCGGCAATGCGGGCATGTTGGCCTCTTGCCAGGGCCACACCGTGCGCAACGAACCGGCCATGATGCCGATGAGTATGGCCAGAGTGGCGGTGCGGTAGCGCCGCAGGCAGTAATTCAGCACCCGCGCGAAAAGCAGAAGACCGCATACGCAACCTAAGGCGAACAGCACAAGAACCGGCAGGTTGAATGTGGTAACGGCCGTCAGCACAAATTGATACTGGCCAAGCAGCACCAGGACGAAGGCGCCGGAAATGCCGGGCAGAAGCATGGCGCAGATGGCGATGAAACCCGCCAGAAACAACATGGGGGGATTTTGGGTCATGTGCACGCTTTCTGCCCCGGTCAGCCACCAGGCGAACGCCGCGCCCGCGGCGAAGGCCGTCCATACTCCGGGGCCGTACTGCTTGAGTTCGCGAAGCAACATGACTATGGATGCCACAATAAGGCCGAAAAAGAAGGACCATACAACGACAGGATAAGCGTGGAGCAGGTAGAGCACCAACTTGGCCAGACTGAATATGGAACAAGCTATGCCGATGGCCAGGGGCAATAAAAAGGACCAGGGAATGCGACTCAGCGCCTCGCGGAAGCGTCCCCGAAAAAACAGCTTGAAAAAGGTCATGTCGAAGGCTTGGATTCCGTCGAGCAATTGTTGGTAGATGCCGGTGATAAACGCGATGGTGCCGCCCGAAACCCCGGGCACTACGTCGGCTGCGCCCATGGCCAGGCCGCATAGCAAATAGCGCACAATGTTCTTCATAGAGACTCCGGTAAAAAGGGAGCGCCGAAGAGGCGAAAACAGCCTCTTCTTTCCTGAAAAACCGGAGCAAGTCAATCAAGGAGCAGCGTCGCCGCCCCGCCGGGGAAACTCCGGAATGGGGCGGCGGGAAGGGCAGGGGACCGGATAGGGTCAGTTCAGCAGAGATTTAATATCGTCGGCCGGAGAACCAAGCCGGAGGATGGCATGACGGCGCCCCAGAGCGGCCCACAGATTGGGGGTTACAACGTCGGGCAGGTCGGGACCGAAGGCGACGCTTCCTATATCTGCGGTCAGCAGCGCGAGTAGCCCCGATACCGCGGAGGCTCCGGAGAACAGCCAGGTCAGGGGAACGCGGGAGGACCCCAGCGCCTCGGCCAGGGCCGGACCGAAACCGGCGGCGGCGAACAGGTCGGCGTGCATCAGCCGAGGCAGTCCCCCCGCCGCTCCCAGGCTTTTGTCCGCCATACGGCAGGAGCCGCCCGTCAGATCCAGAATGAGCGTATCGGGCGGCGTCAACTGCAGAAACTCGGGAAAATACGCCCCTTCCGACCAATCGGCGGCGCAGGCGTCGAGCACAAACACATGTCTCAGAGTGCCGGCGCGCAAGGCGTCGGCCACCTGGGGCGCCACGGCCCGCAATGTTTTGCGCCCAAATCCGGTGGTGATTTCCCCGCCGAATATCTCGTCGGAAAAGCCCGGCATGGCCTGAGCCAGGTTCTTCATGGCCGCCTCGTCGCCCGGACTTCCGTTGTCGGCGGGATACCCTTCGGAGGTAAAGAAGGCGTCGCCGCAGCTTTGTCCTATGCTTGCTCCGGCCGTAAACAGAACCGGACCGGGAAAATGTGCCAGGCCCTCCGGGCCGGGTTCGCCTATATGTCCCGCCAGATGAGGATAGGAACGCAGGCGGGGATAGGCGTGAGCCTTGAGCAGACCGCCGTGGGTATAGACCGCGATGTCCGCCTTGACGGTCTGTTCCAGCACCTCATGCAGAGTACGCATATCGCCGCCGGAAACAAGCAAAGCCCGGCCAGGGCGATGCCCCAAAGATACGGGCGTGGGCTGAGGCGTGCCGTACATGTCGGCGGCCGCTTCGTCCGCCATTTCCAGGGTCTTCAACGCCATACGTCCGCCCTGGAGCAGCAGTTCCACCCACTCGTCCAGATTGCGGCTGCGGCCGTGAGTGCCGTTTTCGTCGTAATTATCCGGTATGCCTTCCCACTGGGTTTCGAAATACTGAGGAGGAATGCCCGCCGTCAGCGCCGAGTACAGGAAGTCATCCACTTCGCCGTCCCGCCGTCCCAGAGATGCGGCCTGAAAACGGGCTCCCGCCGTCTTACGGGCAAGGGCCAGCAGGATCAGCATGGCCGAGCGTATATCCCGGTTTGCGTTTAATTCGTCGGCGGAAGGCGCGTCCTGTTTGAGAAGCGCCAGGGTGGCGGCCACGGTTTGCGAACAACTGTCGGCCTCACAATCCAGATTGGGGTTGACGCGCTTTTGAGCGAGTACGATATCACGCAGCAGCCGCTGCAAAGCGGGGACATCGACCGAGGCGTCGGGACGGGTGGCATACAGCGCGGCCGCCATCACGTCGTCCGCCTCGGGAGTGGCTTCGCCTTGGGCGTGCCGGTGAAGCGCGCCGTATGCCATACGCCGTAACGCGTAGACAATGACGTCCTGCAGACGACCCACGTCGTTATTCTTATCGTTCCGGCCCTCGGCGGACTCGGTGCACAGTCTCTGAATCATGGCAATTCTCCTTTCGGCACGTTCCATGCCCGGGACGACGCGCGGTCGTTTGCCGTCCGTTCCTGACACGGGCTGTGAGCATACTGCCTATTCTCCGGAATAGGGGAAAGTATTTTGCCGGGGGAACCTATGCGAATAAAAAAGAGAGCCCTCCCCCGGCGAAGGTGCCGGAGGGGGGCGGCGGATGTTTGCCGAACACGGCAAGAGGCCTGGCTGGAAATGAATCGAAGTGCGAAAAGAGGGCCGAAGCCCTCTCAGACTGATGAGAAACCCCGCGTTGGGGAGCTTTGGTCAGCGGGGATCGACGGGGGCTTCGTCCTGTTTTGACTTGGGGCCGGTTACGCCCAGTGTATCGAGCACCTCGGTCACCTGGGGCACCATGTTCAGGAGGTCCGTGGTCAGGCCGTGCAGGGCGCTGCCCCCCTTGTCGCCGTCCGCGTTGGATACCACGACCATTTTGTCGATTTTACGCTGAGCGATGGCTTCACAGGCCGTTTTGAACATGCCGGGCACCTGTTCCTGGCTCATTATCAGAATGGCGGCCATGGCGTCGCCGCCCGCCGCTTTGACTATCTGCGCGATGCCTTCGGCCTGGGCCGACATGAGGGCCCGCACGCCTTCGGCCTGGGCCAGCATTTCGGCTTTTTTGGCTTCCCCCTGGGCTTCGCCTCTCAAGATGGCGATTTTTTTTTCGGCTTCGATGGCGGGCACCTGTGCGGCAAAAGCGGCAGCCGTGTCGCGGGCCTGGCGTGCTCCTTCCGTTTCCTGCTGAGCGGTCAGGATAACCTTGTCGGCCTCGGCTTCGGCCAGTTTGGCTTGTTTGGTGGCTTCGGCCACCGCTATGGCGGCTTCGGATGCGTGGGTGGCCCTGGCAATGTCGGAATCGCGCTGCATCTGCGCCGTGGAGTGAGCCGTCAGGGCCTTGGCCTCGTTTTCCTTGGCTACGGCCTGATATTCCAGCTGCGCCGTTTCCTGGCGACGGATGGTGCTTTCGCGGGCGGCGCCCACCGCGCCCACTTTTTCCTGTTCGGCAATGTCCACCGACGCTTTGGCCCGGGCTTCGGCCTCGGCCTTGCGCCCCAAGTTTTCCAAGTACTGGGCTTCGTCGCGGATGTCGGTGATGTTGACGTTGACTACGGTCAGACCGACTTTTGCCAGTTCCTTTTCCACCGATTCAATGATGTTGTTCTGCAGGGCCAGACGGTCGTTGTTGATTTCTTCGATTTTCAGGTTGGCGATGACGCCGCGCATTTGCCCGAACACGATAGTGGAGACGAATCCTTCCAGTTCACGAGGCTCGTCGATGATGTCGAGCAGGCGTATGCAGGCGTTTTCGGTGACGGCCACGTTGGTGGAGTTGACGGCCAAAGTGAATTCGCAGGGAATGTTGACCCTGATGTTTTCTTTGGACAACGCCCCTTCCAGATTGATTTTGACCTTGAAGGGTTCCAGGGTAAGCCAGGAATACGTTTGGATGAAAGGCCAAACGAAGGTCAGACCGCCATGGACTATTTTGGCTACCTTGTTGTCGCCGTCGGGGTTTTTCCCCATATAGCCGGTCACCACCAACAGGGCGTCGGAACGGCCCCGCACGAAACGCGACGCCACAAAAAGGGCGACCACGATCGCCACGATCAGCAGGACGAGCATACCCCCGCCCATATAAATAAGGCTCGACATGCAGCAACCTCCCTTGATTGAATAAAAATCGGGGTCAACCCCGGTGTACCCGCTCGACTTTGATATGCGTGCCCAGGTCGGCCACCACGCGTACCGCCTCGCCGGGAGCGCAGTTTTCCTCGGACACGGCGGCCCAACGCAGCGCCGTCCCCCTGAAGTTCCATTCGATTTCTCCCCAGGTGGAGCCGTCTCCCGCAATGGAGGTAGTTGCCGTCGCGCCGTCTCCGGGGCGGGGACGCGGTTTGGGCCCTGATTCCACAGTCGCGCTGATGAGGCGCGCCATCCCGTATATTTTTTTAATGAGCCAGAGCATGAAAATGCCGCCGACTACTCCCCAGAACAGAGCGAACAAGTCCGGCGACATTATGGATGTGCCATACTTGTTCGTGAAGAGTTCAGTTGCCTTGAATTTATCATGAACAGGGACACGATCAACTGGATTCTGAAAAAACTGAATACAGGAGGTCGAACATGGAGCATTTACCAAAGAAAATCCATCACAACGGCATCAGCTATACGCTGGTGGGAGACTACTACATCCCCGATCTGAAGCTGCCGGAGGAAAACCGCCCCATCAGGCGGTGGGGGCGGATGCACAAGGCGTTTCTGCAAGAACACCGTCCCGGCCAGTACAGTGAACTGCTTCTGTCGGGAAAACTCTGGACGTATCTTGCCGATCTGAACGAGCAGGCCGATGACCGGCTGGCGTGTATCATCTCGCAGATGCAGGCTGTGGAGGGTATCACCGAGGAACTGAAAGCCCGTGACCAGCTTGCCTGGGTCGGAGCCATGAACAGCATCCGCAGCCGGGCAGAGGAAATCATCCGGTCTGAGATGATTTATGTTTAAGGAGGTGCCTGTCTATGAGATACCGTATCGAATACGCCGATGGGCGCTGCTGTAACTTTGCCAACGGCAGGGCTGAACTGCTGAAATGGCTGAAACTGCTGAAGCAAGAGGAAATCTCCGACATTCGCAAAGTGTATAAAAGCGGTGTGTCGGATTCCGTCCTGGAAACATACCGGAATTATATCCGTCCAGCATAAGGAGGGCGCTTATGGGTACAGATATAGAAAAACTGGTTGATTTGATGATTCAGGAGCGGATGCAGAGCCAGTTCGCTAAATGGCGGGAGGCAGAAACCGGCAAGGAGAAAAAAGCGGACTACCTTCGTTTGGAAACCGAGTATGAAAAAGCGATCAGCGTATTGTCTGAGGAACAGAAGGACGCTGTAAGGCACTACTGCGATTCCATCTTCGATTCCGGCGCAGAAAGCGAATGCTTCTTTTACCGGCTGGGCCTCAAAGATGGCATCCGTCTCTGGAAGTTTATGAAAAAGCTGATGAAAACAGTCAGCTAACGGATGTATAACCGCATATTTTATTCCACCCGCAAACGGGTCGAAAGCCGTCCAACGGTACAGGTTGGGCGGCTTTTTCTCTACCTGCGTTTCTTCCGCTTGGGCGCATAGTACGGCTGCGGCTTGGCCTTCCCCCTCATGTTGTTGGGATTTTTGAGCATCTTGGACAGGCTCAGTATCCGAAGGAACGCTGAGAAATCCTCCGAGGAAATCTTCTCAAAGGGTATCTGCAACTTATCGCAGAATTCATGTATCAGCATTTCCACATCGCTGCCTTGCTGGACAGCCTGTTCAAATTGTTCCTTGACGTCCTCCAACGTGGGCTGCGGGTCGGCGGTGGTCTTGTCCTTTAGATGTGCCTCCCGTATGTCCCGGACAATGTTGTCCAGATCGTCATGCAGGACATGGCTGAAAAAGTCACTCTCCTGTATCTGCCCTAATTCCAGCGTCCGCATATAAAGGTCGTTCTCTCCCGGCGCATGGCTGTTGATGACGGTCTGTCGGGTGGCTTCGAGGATCAGGTTCATCTGCTCCACCCGCATATCGGCAATCCGGTCAATGAAGATTTCCATATCGGTCATCAGCCGCTGGAAGTTTGGATGCGTAGCCAGTTCGCAGAGAAGCCGGTTGTTGATCCTGCCGCTGCTCAAAAGTTCCACCATATCGTCACTCAGATGCAGAGATTGAAGCTCTGTGTTTGGGTGATTTTTATTTTCGGACAGCCCCATCAGATAGTCGGTGGACACACCATAAAATTCCGCCAGCGTTGCAATCGCAAACGGGCTGATGTCCTTATAATCATCGCTTTCATATTTTCCCAGCGCCGATCTGGACAGGCCGGTCTGCTCCGCCAGCTGTTCCAGCGTCAGGTGCTTGTCTACCACCCGCAAGTCTTTGAGCCGCTCCGGGATTGACAGCTTTGTGTACATCCAATGCCCCCTCTCTCGTTATCGTTTTTCAGTGAATACACCCATTATAGCACGATTCCATAAGCGTGGAAATATGAGGATTTCGTGCGTTTTTCCAACGTCTTGGATATACGGGAGCGGCCCTCTTTTTTCGATAAAATCATTCTTGCAGACAGGCACTGAACCTTGAAAATCGAATGACCGGCTGCAAGGGGTATGACCTCCGGGGAAGTGGCGCCATGACAGAAATCGAGCGCACCAAAGAGGCCGATACGCCGGGAGAAATTCCGGGCAGGAGCTGCTTGCAGGCAGACCGGCGGAAAGAAACAAGTTTATCATGCGGGGTGCATGGCTCCGCAGCAAAGAAATGGAGGAAAATCATTATGACACTGAGTATGAAAGAAAAGAAGATTCTCTACGCTTTCGCCTGTCCCAGCCATCACAACACGGTGACACGGTTGAAATGGCTGACAGCCCTGACGGTTGACCCGGAGGCCAAACGCCGGATGCTGGGTCTGGCCCGGAAAATGGAGACGGAGGTGGACGAAAGCTGGTACGAGGCTTTTTACCACCATCTGCGCATGGAGATGGACGAGTACCGCCGTCTCAAGCGCAGCCTGCGTGTGCTGAAATCTTACACCGATTATGAGGAGGATTTGTATGACGAAGCTGTCTAAATATGAGAAAGAAACCATCATCAACTGGAACGAGGCGGAGAACCTTGCCAGCATTTACACCTTCAACGCCAGTTTGAAGCGCAGGCTGGCGGAGTTCAGCCGGAAATATCCGCTGCTGTGCCGGTTGGAGCGCAGCACGCCAGAGGGCAGCGTAACCTATATATTGGACAAGTCCCGGCTGTCAATCCGGCTCATCCCGCCTTACAGCGAGGAACGGAAAGCCGCCGCCAGTGCTTACGCCAGAGAGCATGGCTTTCAGGTGGTAACGGCAGAAGAAAAAATCGCCTGAAATCGGGGCGATTACGGCAAAAATGCCGGGTCTGCACCCGGCGTTTTGACCGGCAATCCCCGCAGGCGTATTCCGTCCACTTCCCGCCGATAGGCGTAACTGTGTGGATGCGGAGCCGGTGAAACTGGCGGAAACCGCTTCTGCGGTGGAAGCCAGCTTCGCCGGAGCGGGAGTACAGAGGGCGGCAAGCCCTTTGTGGCGGGGTGCAGGGGCGGCAGCGCACTGCTGGGGTCAAGGGGCAACGCCCATTGGCAGGTTGAGGGCAGCCGCCCCATCGGGTCAAGGGCGAAGCGCCTTGCCCAGGGAAAGTTGATGCCTGCGTCAACTTGTACTGGGTATTACCTGACGCAGA
>ERZ894232.163-NODE-163-length-95066-cov-14.238657_pt1 | contig 95066 bp, 89 predicted proteins | sample MGYA00380296_ERZ894232 | MGnify/ENA primary metagenome ERZ894232 (study PRJEB32331, sample SAMN06328433) | human gut metagenome | biome: human gut microbiome; feature: stool | host: Homo sapiens | collected 2014-08-14 ...
AGATAGGGCAGAGGTGGAAGTGCAGTAATGCATGGAGCTGACTGTTACTAATCGGTCGAGGGCATAACCAAGAAGGTAGGACAGGGTAAGGAAGAATGGATGGAGTAAAGATTTAAATTTGTATGTGGTTTTGAAGGTACATGTAGAAAGTAAGGGAGCTGTAGACCGTAAGGGTTTGCAGTTTTTTTTATTGCTCAGAGGTGATCAGCCTGACAAAAAATGCAGAAGAGTCATTCATGCTGTTTAATAAAGATGCAGACTACCAGCTGCATCTTCCACAATTTGTACATGGTATGCAGTTCTTTTTTTTAATAACAGGATACCACGGCTTTACCTGCAGATTCGGTAAGTTATTGAGCTCTAAAATGATAGAATGATAATGATCAGAAAGAGTAATCCGGTCTGAATCATGCTGTTCGATAGTCAGTGGGTAGATGGTTTTTTGATCAGGAGACATACAATTTTGATGTAAAAGAGGGGTATAGACATCTGTACCAATTTGGATAAATTGATCGATGGTGATGATTTTGTAATCATCAGAAGAGAACGAAATGATTGAAGGAGACACAGCCAAAGTGTCTTCCGCAGGAATTTTATAAGAGTCAGTAGTAAATTCTCCAATTGGAGTTTCTAGTTTCATCATGTGTTAGCACTTCCTTTAATATCTTATAAATGAAAATTACTCGTTTTTCAGTTCTTCTTTCATGGCGCTGTCTTTTCCCTGCATAAAATGGTCTTTTTTCAGGATTGCAAAAGCCCGCTCATAATCATTTTTACGCATATATTTAACCATTTTTTTCAAATTCTCATTCGTTGGAACGATCCGCATGCCATTTTTCAGCGAATACATACCCACTCTTACCAGCTCTGATAAATTGGATTCATAGAATTTGGTGATCCGGTCATTATTGAAAATGCTGACGATTTCCAGATGCATCTGCGTATCAGCAAGCTCCCACTTGTAAACATCGGAAGCAACCGCACACATATGTACCACTTTTTCTTCAATTCGATAGGAATATTCTTCCGCTTTTCCACCTTCAAAGATCAGTTTAAATGCACTGCCCTCTAAGAGTTCGCGGAGCTGATAAAGTTCATTGATATCTTTATCGGTGATTTCTTTTACAGTCATGGATTTATAATAATCGGTAACGATCAGACCTTCAGACTGCAGCATTTTGAGTGCAGTGCGTACCGGATTACGGCTCATACCGAGCTCTTCTGTCAGAAGTGCTTCTGTAAGAGGCATTCCTGGTGGATAAGTCAGATTCATAATGTTATTTTTGATAATTTCATAAGCCTGATCGGCAAGTGATTTCTTTTTTTCAGCCATGTGAAATCCCCCTCTGTCTGGTGAATATATTAAGTATAACACATTAAAACGGGGTTTGTAAAAAATAAAATTAGGTATATGTAAAGTTGCGTTTAATATAAGAGTACAGACTGATAATTGTATACAATGGTGCATGTATTTTCGACGAAAAACGGCATTTTCTATTGTGAAAATGTTGACTTTAAACAGAGGAAGTGATACATTGAATGCAGAAAGAAATTTGTATACAAATTAAATGATTGTATACAAAATGAAAATGTATAAGGTTTTAAGTTCATCAGGAGGAGAAAGACTATGAAATTAGGATTTATCGGAACAGGTAATATGGCAGGAGCAATTATGGGAGGCGTTATTAAAAGTAACGTATTCAAACCGGAAGAAATCATCGGAGCAGATCTTTTTGCACCAGGTCGCGAAAAAGTAAAAGAACTTTATGGAATCAATGTTACTGATAGCAATAAAGAAGTAATTGAAAAGTCAGAAGTTGTTATTTTTTCTGTAAAACCACAGTTTTATGCAGATGTCATTCAGGAAGTAAAAGATCTGGTAAGACCGGAACAGCTTATTATCACGATCGCACCAGGAAAGACACTTGCATGGCTTGCCGAACAGTTTGGAAAAGATGTTAAGATTGTTCGTACAATGCCGAACACTCCGGCTATGGTTGGAGAAGGTATGACAGCTGCCACACCGAATGAACATGTAACAAAAGAAGAACTTGATTATGCATGCAAGATTCTTTCTGCATTTGGTAAAGTAGAAGTTGTGACAGAGCATATGATGGATGCAGTTGTTGCAGTAAGCGGAAGTTCACCGGCATATGTGTTTATGTTTATCGAAGCAATGGCAGATGCTGCTGTTGCAGAGGGAATGCCGAGAGCACAGGCATACAAATTTGCAGCACAGGCAGTTCTTGGAAGTGCGAAGATGGTTCTTGAAACAGGAAAGCATCCGGGAGAACTCAAAGACATGGTATGCTCACCGGCAGGAACAACGATTGAAGCCGTAGGTGTATTGGAAGAACACGGATTCAGAAGTGCGGTCATTGATGCAATGAAGGCATGTGTTGATGTTGCAAAAGGAATGTAGATACGATATACTTGTTTACGGGGAAAAACATGTCCACGTAAACCTGAGAAGGACCGGGGCGTATGACGCAGCCGGTCTTTTTTTATCTATTAAGAAAGGTCTTTCCTGATAATAAAAAACGCTCCGCGTGGAACATGATACCATAGGAGGTAGATAGATGGCAGCAAAACAGAATGTAAAGCGGCGGATTGTAGATGCCGCATGGGAATTGTTCTATGAAAAAGGATATGATGATACAACAGTAGATGATATCATTCGTCTTTCTGAGACATCAAAAGGATCGTTCTATTATTATTTCAGCAGCAAAGATTCTCTGCTTGATACATTGTCAACTATTCTGGATGAGAATTATGCAAAGCTTGAAGATGAACTGGATCCGGAAATGAACAGTTTTGATAAACTGATGTATCTCAATTACCGGTCGCATTCATTTATGGAGCAAAAGATTGATGTAGCATTGTTATCATCCTTATATTCAACACAATTGATTGCCAAGGGAGACAGGAATCTTCTGGATCAGAACCGTACTTATTACAAGCTGATCAGCAGGATCATAGAAGAGGGGCATGTGCGAAATCAGATCAGCAGAGAGAAGAGTATCCAGGAGATTACCAAGTATTATTCACTCTGTGAGCGGGCACTGGTATCAGACTGGTGTCTGAACAGGGGGAATTATTCGCTTGGAGAATACAGTAAGGAATATATGCCGATTTTAATGGAACATTTCCGGGTAGATCAGCCCGAATAGAGAAAGGTTTTCATATGAAAGAGAGTCAGAGAAAAGGTTTAATTTCAGTACATGTTGCTGTGGCATTGTTTGGTTTTGTCGGACTGTTTGCCAAGCTGGTAGATCTGCCTGCAGTAATCATCGTGCTTGGAAGGGTATTTTTTTCGTCTATTTTCCTCTGGATTTTTCTGCGTTTTAAAAAGCAGAAAATTCGCCTGGAGGAGAAAAGTGATTATTTGTGGATGGTCGGAGCAGGTGCAGTTTTAGCAATACACTGGAGTAGTTATATGCAGTCGATCCAGAGTTCGACGGTTGCAGTTGGTACGCTTACGGTATCAACTTTTCCGATATTTGTTATTTTTCTGGAGCCATACCTGTTCCATGAAAAACTGAAGAAATCGGATGTGTTTTGTACACTGATGATGATGGTCGGAGTATTCTTTATCGTACCCGCATTTCAGATGGATAATCAGATTACACAGGGAGTTCTGTGGGGACTTCTGAGTGCATTTACCTATGCAATATTGTCACTGATGAATCGCCGTTTTTCCAGCAGATATCCGGCAACACTGGTGTCGCTTTATGAACAGGGAACTGCAACGATCGTGTTGATCCCGATGATGTTTGTGTTGAAGCCGGTGATTACACTTGCAGATGCAGGCGTATTGATGATGCTTGGAATTATTTTTACAGCAGTTGCACATTCTTTATTTATCAGTGGACTTCGGACTGTGAAGGTAAGGATTGCCGGAATTTTATCCGGACTGGAACCGGTGTATGGGACTTTAAGCGCATTTCTGTTTCTGAAAGAAGTTCCAAGTTTCAGAGAGTGCCTTGGTGGTGTTATCATTCTGGCTGCTGTGTTTTTATCGACACTGAAACCGGAGGAGAAAGCATCTGATGCTCCGGCATAAGAATAAAGAGAAGTTTGAGGATTTTATCTGGCACTGGTTTCTGGTGATCGGATATCTTCTGGAAAATGTATAAAGACTTTCTAAAAACTATTTACGGACGGGAAAAGTTCCGTTACAATAGGTAGAGAAATCAATGAAAAGGAGATTGTATAAAATGGCAAATCCAGTAGTAACATTTGAAATGGCAAATGGCGATGTGATCAAAGCGGAATTATATCCGGAAATCGCACCGAATACAGTAAATAACTTTGTATCTCTTGTAAATAAGGGATTTTATGATGGACTGATCTTCCACCGTGTCATCAGTGGATTCATGATCCAGGGTGGATGCCCGGATGGAACCGGAATGGGTGGCCCTGGATACAGTATCAAAGGAGAATTTAAGCAGAACGGTTTTGCAAATGATCTGAAGCATGAACCGGGCGTTCTTTCTATGGCGCGTGCAATGCATCCGGATTCGGCAGGATCACAGTTTTTCATCATGCATAAGACTTCACCACATCTTGACGGCGCATATGCAGCTTTTGGTAAAGTTACAGAAGGTATGGATGTTGTAAATAAAATTGCTGAGACGGCAACAGACTACAGTGACAGACCGCTGGAAGAACAGAAGATGAAAAAAGTGACTGTTGAAACTTTTGGAGAGGCTTATCCAGAACCAGAGAGAGTCTAACAGGAGTTGCAAAGCAGACAACACTTGGAGAGACAGAATAATAAAGACGGGGGGAGCCGGTGAAAGACAGACTGAGAGGAAGCAAAAGAGCATCGCCCCTTTTTACCTGATACGGATCATGCCGTCGCAGGAAGTCATATTGATTTTTTCAGAGACACTTGTGCATGACAGGTGTTTCTTTTATTTCATAGGAAATTCCGAAGAAACTTCCTATGAAATAAAAGGCACTGCGTGCCGGAGATGCGCACTCGCACGAAGATGAAGAATGTCGCAAGCGACCGTGCTCGGCGCGAGAATGTGCCAAGGCACATTCTTTTTATACAAAATATTTAGGACAATTATGGAAAAAGAGAGGAAGAGAGTCAAATGAGAACAGCACTTACAATTGCAGGAAGCGATTCAAGCGGAGGAGCAGGTATCCAGGCAGATATCAAAACAATGATCAGTAACGGAGTCTATGCTATGAGCGCAATTACGGCTCTTACTGCACAGAATACAACCGGAGTTACCGGAATTATGGAGGTAACGCCGGAATTCCTAGGAGAACAGCTGGATAATATTTTCACGGATATTTACCCGGATGCAGTGAAGATTGGAATGGTATCTTCAAGTGGTCTGATCACAAAGATCGCAGACAAATTAAAAGAATATGATGCGAAAAATATTGTAGTTGATCCGGTTATGGTAGCAACAAGTGGAGCAAGACTGATCAGCGAGGAAGCGATTGATGCGCTGAAGAGCTGCCTGCTTCCGATGGCAACCGTTCTGACTCCGAATATCCCGGAAGCAGAAGTGCTTGCAGGTATGAAAATCCAGTCGCAGGCGGATATGATAAGAGCAGCAGAAGAGATCGGCACCAAATATCACTGTGCAGTTCTTTGTAAGGGCGGACATCAACTGAACGATGCCAATGATCTGCTGTGGAGAGATGGTGGATATAAGTGGTTCTACGGAGAGCGGATCGACAATCCGAACACGCACGGAACAGGATGTACTTTATCCAGTGCGATCGCATCAAATCTTGCAAAAGAATATGATTTGGATGAGTCAGTAGAACGTGCGAAGAAATATATTTCCGGAGCACTTGCAGCAATGCTGGATCTTGGTAAAGGCAGTGGTCCGATGAATCACGGATTTGCAATTAAAAATGAATATACAGAAAGCAAAGTGGAGGAATAGAAGTATGAATGAAAAGAGAACCTCTATCTTTGAAAATGGACTGATCTGGTTTGGGGCAGGCGTGTCCCTTGCAGAGATTCTGACCGGTACTTACTTTGCGCCGCTTGGATTCGGAAAAGGAGTTCTGGCGATTATTATTGGTCATATTATAGGATGCATGATGCTTTTCCTTGCCGGAGTAATTGGTGGAAAGACCAGACGAAGTGCAATGGAAACAGTAAAAATGAGTTTTGGCGAGAAGGGAGGAATCTTCTTCTCCTTCTTGAATGTGCTGCAGCTGGTTGGCTGGACGGCGATTATGATTTATGATGGGGCACTTGCAGCAAATGGTGTTCTTCATACCGGCAGATGGGTATGGTGTCTGGTGATCGGTGCACTGATCATCTTATGGATTGTGATCGGAATCACAAATCTTGGCAAGATCAATACGGTTGCAATGGCTGCTTTATTTATCCTGACACTGGTACTCAGCAGAGTGATCTTTGGTGACGGATCGGTAGCAGGCGCAGGCGGAGATGCCATGACGTTTGGTGCAGCAGTAGAGCTTTCTGTTGCCATGCCACTTTCCTGGTTGCCACTGATCAGTGACTATACAAGAGAAGCAAAAGAACCGGTAAAAGCAACCGCAGTCAGCACCGTTGTTTATGGAGTTGTCAGTTGTTGGATGTACGTGATCGGTATGAACGCTGCAATTTACACAGGAGAGTCTGATATTGCAAGTATCATGGTAAAAGCTGGACTTGGAATAGCAGGACTTCTGATCATTGTATTTTCTACCGTTACGACAACCTTCCTGGATGCTTACTCAGCAGGAATTTCGTCAGAGTCAGTATTTTCAAAAATCAATGGGAAATATGCAGCAATTGTTGTAACTGTGATCGGAATGATCGGAGCAATCATTTATCCGATGGACAACATTACCGATTTCCTGTACCTGATCGGTTCTGTATTCGCGCCGATGATCGCAATCCAGATTGCGGATTTCTTTATTCTGAAGAGAAAGGACAGCCTGGAAGTATCTCTGGATGTCATGAATGGTGTAATCTGGGTGATCGGTTTTATACTTTACCGTATTCTGATGAATGTGGATATTCCGCTTGGAAATACACTCCCGGATATGGTCATTACCATCGTGATCTGTATTCTTGCAAGAAAATGTATAAAGATAGAAAAATAGCTTTGAAAGAAAATGGAAATGCCGTGTTGACATTTCCATTTTCTTTTGACAGAACATGTAGCGATCTACAGAAGAGAGGTGGAAAAATGAATGCTGACGCCTGGGAACGTGGTAAAAGTTTATAAGAAAGAAGTTTTGGATAATTTAGTTAGCAGATGGAATAAAGTGGGATTTTTATTCTGCAAAATATATATGGAAAAAGAGTTGGGTAGAATGAAAAAAGAGCTTACGACATATGATCGGGGGAAATGTCGTAAACTCTTTTTTCTGTAATTTCATTAAAGGAGAAATGAAAATAAAAAGTATCAAAATACTGAAAACGTCTTATTTTTGTTCGGTTAAGTGTTATCCTTAACTTGTTTTTATAATAGCATTTGCAGGGAGTTTTGTATATTCGCAAAAAAAACTAAAAGAACTGCAAAGTTAAAATAAAATTGTGCAAAATAACGAAGTGCAAAACAAGATTGACAAAAGAATGTAAAAAAAGGAAATTTTAACGGTAAAAATATATAATGTCTAATAATTAACAAGAAGTTACAGAAAGTTACATGGAAAACTGTAATTTTTGAAAGTATATTCCGGAAGCAGGGTGGGAAAAACAGAGGAGGATACTGTTTGTGAATGCCGGAAAGATTCAGATAATGGAAAAAGAGCTTGCGACATATGATCGGGGGAAATGTCGTAAGCTCTTTTTCTGTAATTTCATTAAAGGAGAAATGAAAATAAAAAGTATCAAAATACTGAAAACGTCTTATTTAGTTTCGTTAAGTGCTATCCTTAACTTGATATTATAATACCATGTGTATGCTCTTCTGTAAATTCGCAGAAAAGACAAATGTTACAAAAATGATACTGTAAAATTGTGCAATATAGCCAAAAACGGTGCAAAAAATGGAAAATGTGAAAGTTTTATAATCTTACGACTTCATATTTGATTTGCTTTTCCAATATGTTAAAATTAAAAAAAGCAGAAAATTTTACAGATAAGGGGAAAGATGATGAAAGAATTTGTTGAAATGCGGGATGTCCGTAAGATTTACCGTATGGGTGAAGTTGAGATTGCCGCAGCAGATGGAATTGATTTTCAGATAAAAAAAGGTGAATTTGCAGTTGTGGTAGGCCCAAGTGGTGCGGGAAAAACGACAGTGCTTAACATTCTGGGGGGAATGGATACGGCAACAAGTGGAGAGGTCTGGATCGATGGAAAGAATATTGTAAAGTATTCGCCGAGGCAGCTTACTTCCTATAGAAGGGATGATATTGGATTTGTATTCCAGTTTTACAACTTGATTCCGAACCTGACGGCGCTTGAAAATGTAGAGTTGGCACTGCAGATCTGTAAGGATCCGTTGGATGCGGAGATGGTTCTTAGGGAAGTGGGACTGGCAGATCGTATGAAGAATTTCCCGGCACAGCTTTCAGGTGGGGAGCAGCAGAGGGTATCGATTGCGCGTGCACTGGCAAAGAACCCGAAGCTTCTTTTGTGTGATGAGCCGACAGGGGCGTTGGATTACAATACCGGTAAGGCAATATTAAAGCTTTTACAGGATATGTGTCGTGAACGAGGGATGACAGTGATCCTGATCACACACAATTCAGCGATCACGCCGATGGCAGATCGTGTAATTAAAATGAAGAATGGAAAAGTCGGAAGCATGAAGCTGAATGAAAGACCGGTTCCGGTAGAGACGATTGAATGGTAGGTGGACGTAAAGACCGATGAAGAAAAATGTTTTACGCAAAGATTTTATAATAGAAATAAAAAAGACGATGGGACGGTTTGTATCAATCTTTTTTATCGTAGCATTGGGTGTCGCATTTTATTCGGGAATCCGTGCATCAGAGCCAAGTATGCGGTTTACTGCAGATCAGTATTTCGATGATTCAAAGCTGATGGATCTGAAGGTAATGGGAACCATGGGACTTACCAAAGCGGATATCAAAGCAATTGGAAAGGTATCGGGAATTGAAGCTGTAGAAGGCGGATACAGCAAAGACGTGCTTTGCCCGGTTGGAGACAATGAAAAGGTTGTCCATATGCTGAGCATGCAGAAGAATTTTGATCAGGTTTCGCTTGTGGAAGGCAGGCTGCCGGAAAAAGCCGGAGAATGTCTGGTGGATGAAGATTTTCTGAGCTATACAGACCTGAAGGTTGGCGACACGGTAGCTTTCCATTCCGGCGATGGAGAGGCATTGACGGATTCGCTGGTTACAGATACATATAAGATTGTCGGGATTGGGAACAGTCCGTTGTATATTTCATTTGGAAGAGGAAGCAGTACGATTGGAACCGGAGAGATCAGTGGATTTGTTGTAGTGGATAAAGCTTCTTTTGACATGGATGTTTATACGGAAGCTTATGTGAAGGTGAGCGGTGCAGAAGAGAAAACGGCATTTACTGATGAATACAATAATCTGTCGGATGCAGCAAAGGAAGCCGTGAGTGCAATCGAAGAAGAACGCTGTGCAGTCCGCAAACAGGAAATCGTAGATGAGGCAAATGAAAAGCTTGCTGATTCAGAGAAGACAGTGAATGAAAAATCGCAGGAACTGGAGGATGCGAAAAAAGAGCTGGAGAGTGGGAAAAGCAAGGCAGCCGAAGAACTGGAAAAAGCAAAGCAGCAGCTTACGGATGGAGAAGCAGAGCTTGCGGATGCAAAGCAGCAGATTGCAGACGGCGAGACACAGCTTGCCGATGCAAAAGCGCAGCTGAATGATAAGCAGGCACAGCTTGATTCGGTGGAGGCACAGTATGAATCCGGAAAAACACAGCTGGATCAGAAAGAACAGGAGCTTGCAGATGCGGAACAGGTTTATCTGAGCAATTACTCGAAATATATGCCGATCATTACGGCGGGGAAGGAACAGATTCCAGCAGGAAAGTCACAGATCGCGGATGGGAAGAAACGGTTGGACGAGGGACTTGCACCGCTTAATCAGCTGAAAGACGGACTGGCTGGGATTGAAGATGAAATCAGCCAGTGTGATTCGGGGATTGCGGAATTGCAGAAGCAGATAAATGACGGAGATACATTATATCAGGAATACACAAAGATCTCAGAGCCTGATAGAACGCCAGAGCAGCGAGTATATCTGGAAAGCTGGAGTGGAGTCCGACAGGGACTGGAAGCAAAGCTTGCTGGTATACAGGAGCAGAAAGCACAACTTGAAGATAAAAAGAAGGGCTTGCTAGTGCAGATGAATCAGGCAGGTTTTGCCACAGAAGCAGACCTGGAAGCACAGATTACCAGCCTGACTAAGCAAAAAGCAGATCTGGATGCAAAAGAGAAAGCACTTCTTCAGCAGGAGCAGACACTTGCCGCACAGGAAGAAGAGCTGTTAAGTGCAGGCAGACAGATTACAGACGGCAAGAGTCAGATCGCAGCAGCCAGATCCCAGCTTGACAGCACAAAATCTCAGATTACGGACGGAAAAGCACAGATCCTGTCTGCATGGGCACTTCTGAATGAAAAAGAGGACACTTTAAATGCGAGTAAAGCACAACTTGCATCCGGTGAACAGGAGCTTGCGGATGGCCGGAGTGAATATGAGCAGGCAGCAAAAGAAGCGGAAGAACAGATCACGGACGGACAGGCAAAGATTACAGATGGAGAGAAGCAGCTGACGGATGCAAAGCAGCAGATTGCAGACGCAAAGGCTGAGATCAAAAAAATCGAAAATCCGAAGTGGTATGTGCAGACGAGAGAGGATGCACTGACGGAATATCAAGGATACGGAGATAATGCAGACCGCATGCGTTCTATTGGAAAAGTATTTCCGGTACTCTTCTTCCTGGTGGCAGCACTGATCAGTCTGACGACGATGACACGAATGGTAGAGGAGCAGAGAGTCCAGATCGGAACGATGAAGGCACTCGGTTACGGAAAAGCTGCAATTGCAGGGAAATACATTGGTTATGCTCTGATTGCAACGCTTGGCGGAAGTATTTTCGGAGTACTGGCCGGGGAAAAGATCCTGCCGTTTATCATTATTTATGCTTATATGATTCTGTATAAGCATCTGCCGGCGATCCTGGTACCGTACCATATGAGCTATGCACTCCAGGCTTCGGGAATCGCAGTTGCCTGCACACTGATCGCTACGATCGCATCCTGCTACAAAGAGCTGGCAGCAGAACCGGCAGAGCTGATGCGTCCGGCAGCGCCGAAGCAGGGGAAGCGGATTCTTCTGGAGCGGATCGGAATTATCTGGAAGCATCTGAATTTTACATGGAAATCGACCGTGCGGAATCTGATCCGGTATAAGAAGCGATTCTTTATGACCATTTTCGGAATCGGAGGCTGTATGGCACTGATGGTAGTCGGATTCGGACTGAAGGACTGTATCTATGAGATCGTCAGCCTGCAGTATGAGAAGGTGCAGTTCTATGATGCGGCAACCTACATGAGTGACGACATATCCGAAGAGAACAGACAACAGCTCCATGATTATCTGGATCAGAATGCAGATATAAAAGAGACGATCGAAGCGCGGATGCAGAAGACCGATGTAAAATCTGCATCCGGTAAAAAGACACTTTATCTGATGGTGCCATCGGATAATGAAAAGATTGAGGACTTTTTAAGCTTCCACAGCAGGACCAATAAGGACGAGGTTTATTCACTGAAAAAAGACGAAGTGATTCTGACTGAGAAAATGGCATCCCTTCTGAATGTAAAGGTGGGAGATGAGCTTACGATCGAGGACGAGGACAGGGGAGACCAGACGGTGACGGTTGGCGCCATCTGCGAGAACTATATGAGCCATTACCTGTATCTGTCACCGGAAAAATACGAGGAATTATATGGTGTACCGGCAGAATATAACACGATCATCTACAGTGTAAAGGACGGAAAGGATGATCAGATCGAGAAGATCGGAACAAAGCTTCTGTCGATGGATGGAGTACTGAATGTAAGTTATACCAGCAGTATTGAAGGAAGGCTGGATGACATGCTGCGAAGCCTGAATCTGGTCATCGTGGTACTGATCGTATCTGCCGGAATGCTGGCATTTGTGGTACTGTACAATCTGAACAATATCAACATCACCGAGCGTCAGAGAGAGCTTGCAACCTTGAAGGTTCTGGGATTCTACGACGGAGAGGTTGCCTCTTATGTATACAGAGAGAATATCCTGCTGACGATCATTGGATCGGTTGTTGGTATGGTGCTTGGTAATCTGCTTCACCGGTATATCATCCTGACGGTCGAAGTGGAAGAGGCGATGTTCGGACGTCAGATACACTGGCAGAGTTATCTGTACAGTTTCTTGTTTACTGTAGCATTTTCTTTATTTGTAAACTGGGTAATGTTCTACAAGCTGAAGAAGATCGATATGGTGGAATCTTTGAAGAGCGTGGAGTAAAAGCTTTTGCAAGTGTATGTCAAAGATTTCTTATAGACGGTACACAAAGAATCGGAAAATATATTTCACAGAAAGTTTATATTCTTCACAGAATTATTAGCACTCTTGCCAAAAGAGTGCTAATTTTCTATTGACATTTAGAAATCAGGGTATTAAGATATTTCATAGACAGAAAAATACGGTATTTGAAACCGTAAAAAGATAGAATATGAAATTTAGGAGTGATAAAAATGGCAGCAAAAAAAGGTAGTCTTTCAATCAGCAGCGAAAATATTTTCCCGATTATTAAGAAATGGGTATATTCCGATCATGATATTTTTGCAAGAGAGCTTGTATCCAATGGATGCGACGCGATCACAAAATTAAAGAAGCTGGACATGATGGGAGAATATACACTTCCGGATGATTATAAAGGAAAGATCCAGGTTATTGTAAACCCGGAAGAGAAGACTTTGAAATTCATCGATAATGGTCTTGGTATGACTGCTGATGAAGTAGAAGAATATATCACACAGATCGCATTTTCAGGAGCAACCGAATTCCTGAACAAATACAAAGATAAGACAACAGAGGACGATATGATCGGACACTTTGGTCTTGGATTCTACTCTGCCTTCATGGTAGCTGATGAAGTTCATATTGATACCCTTTCTTATAAAGAAGGTGCAAAACCGGTACACTGGGTAAGTGAAGGCGGTACAGAGTATGAGATGGAAGAAGGGGATAAAGAGGAAGTTGGTTCTGAAATCACCTTATTCCTGAACGAAGATTGTGTAGAATTTTCAAATGAATACAGAATCCGCGAAGTCCTTGAGAAATACTGTTCATTCATGCCGGTAGAGATTTTTGTATCCAAAGCAAATGCAGAACCGGAATATGAGACGATCCCGGAGGATGAAGTCCTGGATACCGATACGGTTGTTGAACATATCCATGAAGACGCCAAGATGGAAGAAAAAGAAAATGAGAACGGTGAAAAAGAAATGGTTGAAGTTTCACCGGCATCCGACAAAGCAAAGATCGTGAAACGCCCGGTATCGATCAGTGATCCGGCGCCGCTGTGGACAAAGCATCCAAACGAATGCAGCAAAGAAGATTATATTGATTTCTACCGGAAAGTATTTATGGATTACAAAGAACCTCTGTTCTGGATTCATCTGAACATGGATTATCCATTCAACTTAAAGGGTATCCTGTACTTCCCTAAGATCAATACCGAATACGATTCCATTGAAGGAACCATCAAATTGTACAACAATCAGGTATTTATCGCAGACAATATCAAAGAAGTTATTCCGGAATTCCTGATGGTATTAAAAGGAGTCATTGATTGTCCGGATCTGCCGCTTAACGTATCACGAAGCGCACTGCAGAATGATGGATTCGTACAGAAGATCTCCGAATACATTTCCAAGAAAGTTGCTGACAAGCTTTCAGGAATGTGCAAGACAGATAAAGAAAACTATGAGAAATACTGGGATGACATCAGCCCATTTATCAAATTCGGCTGCCTGAAAGATGAAAAATTCTGCGAGAAGATGAGCGATTATGTTCTGTTCAAGAACCTGGATCACAAGTATATGACACTCAAAGAATGCATCGAAAAAAATGGCGGAAAAGCAGAACCGGAGGAAAAGACTGAGGGTGAAAATGCAGAGCAGTCAGCAGAAAAGAAAGAAACAGAGAAGACAACAATCTACTATGTAACAGATGAACAGCAGCAGAGCCAGTATATCAATATGTTCAAAAAAGAGGGACTGGACGCAGTGATCTTGTCACATAATATTGATTCTCCATTTATTACACAGATGGAGCAGAAGAACGAACATATCAAGTTCCAGAGAATCGATGCAGATCTGACTGATCACTTCAAAGAAGATGTATCTGAAGAAGAAAAAGAAGCATTCAAAGAAAAAACTGACAGTCTGGTCGAAATCTTCCGCAAAGCACTTGGCAATGACAAACTGGAAGTAAAAGTGGAAAAGATGAAAGATGAAAATGTGGCATCTATGATTACACTTTCCGAAGAATCACGCCGTATGCAGGAAATGATGAAGATGTATGGAATGTCAGGCATGGATCCGTCTATGTTCGGAACCAATGCAACCCTGATCCTGAATGCAAATCATCCGCTGGTAGAATATGTTGTAGCACATAAAGATGGCGAAAATACAGAAATGTTCTGCCATCAGTTATATGACCTGGCAATGCTGGCACACAAGCCACTCAGCCCGGAAGAGATGACAGAATTTGTGAAACGCAGTAATGAAATTATGATGAAATTGGCAAAATAATCTTGCTGTAGATACCCGGAAAAGCCTGAACCATTCAGATTCCCATTTTCGCTTATGCGAAAAGGTCTGAATGGTCAGGCTTTTTTGCTGTATTTGGAAATACTTTTCACAAAGTGTTGGTGAACTTCCTGGTCTTTTATAGTATAATATAACAAAAGAGAGGCGGTGGATACGATGAAGAATTATTCAAAGGATATAAGCAGACAATATCATATTCAGGTGGCCAACGGGGAAGTCGGCCGTTATGTCATTCTCCCGGGAGATCCAAAACGCTGCAAAAAAATAGCACAGTATTTTGAAGATCCGGTGATGATTGCGGATAACCGGGAATTTATCACTTATACAGGAACTTTAGATGGCGTAAAGGTAAGTGTCACATCTACCGGAATTGGGGGACCATCAGCAGCAATTGCGATGGAAGAATTAGCCAGATGTGGAGCTGATACGTTTGTACGGATTGGAACCTGCGGTGGGATACAGCCGGAAGTAAAAAGTGGGGATATAGTAGTTGCTACGGGTGCCGTCAGAATGGAAGGGACTAGCAAAGAATATGCGCCGATCGAATATCCGGCAGTGGCAGACCTTATGGTGGTGAACGCACTGGTCAGTGCTGCGAAGGAAAAGGACTGTGAATTTTATACCGGAGTGGTACAGTCAAAAGATGCATTTTACGGACAGCATGAGCCGGAGATGATGCCGGCAGGTTATGAACTGATCAATAAATGGGAAGCCTGGAAGAAACTGGGATGTCTGGCATCAGAGATGGAGACGGCAGCACTTTACATTGTGGCAGCAAAGCTTCATGTACGCGTGGGTGCGTGTTTCCTTGTAATGGCAAATCAGGAAAGAGAAAAACTGGGACTTGAAAATCCGGTAGTACATGATACAGATATGGCAGTACAGGTGGCAGTGGAAGCCATCAGAAAGTTGATCAAAGAGGAGCGGTAAATGAAAGAAACAATATATAAACGAATCTTTGTGATCGTTCTGGATTCGCTCGGAATTGGCGCAATGCCTGATTCTGAGAAATTCGGTGACAGGGATGTAGATACATTTGGTCATATTTTAGACAGAATGGGAACACTGGAGATTCCAAATCTTCAGAAGCTTGGTATGCTGAATCTGCATACCGGAGGAAAGATGTATGGAATCGAGAATCCGGTTGGAAAAATTACCAGGCTGAAAGAGGCGAGTAACGGAAAAGATACGATGACCGGACACTGGGAAATGATGGGAATTTATACAGAAAAACCATTTAAAACCTTTACCGAACATGGATTTCCACCGGAACTGATCGCAGAACTGGAAAAACGTTGTGGGAAAAAAGTGATTGGAAACCGTAGTGAGAGCGGAACAAAGATCATTGAAGAACTTGGGGAAGAAGAAATTGAAACAGGTGCAATGATTGTCTATACCTCTGCGGATTCTGTATTGCAGATTTGTGGAAATGAAGAGACATTTGATCTGGCAAATCTGTACCGGTGTTGTGAGATCGCAAGAGAGATCACGATGAAGGATGAATGGCGCGTGGGACGAGTCATTGCAAGACCGTATGTAGGAAAGAAAAAAGGTGAATTTAAAAGAACCAGCAACCGCAGGGATTATGCACTTGAGCCGACCGGAAAGACTGCACTTGATGCACTGAAAGATGCGGGAAAGGATGTGATCGCAGTCGGAAAGATCCATGATATCTTTTGCGGGGAAGGAATCACAGAATCGTATCATTCCAACAGCTCCGTGCATGGAATGGAGCAGACCATTGAGATTTGCAAAAAAGATTTTGACGGACTGTGCTTTGTAAATCTGGTTGATTTTGATGCACAGTGGGGACACCGGCGCGATCCGGTTGGCTACGGACATGAGATTGAGAGATTTGATAAAAATCTTGGAATTTTGCTGGATGATCTGCGGGAGGATGATCTTCTTATTATTACCGCCGATCATGGAAACGATCCGACCTACACAGGAACCGATCATACACGGGAATATGTACCGTTTTTGGCGTATTCCAAAAAGATGGATGAGGGTGGCGTGATTATGGAGAAAAATACCTTTGCAGTGATCGGGGCAACGGTCACAGATAATTTTGGTGTAAAAATGCCGGAAGGAACGATCGGGCATTCGATTCTGAATGAACTTATTTAGCAAGAAAAAGCAGGAAAAAAGAGAATGAAAAAAGAACAAATTAAAAAAATGATAGAAATCGCGCTTTCTCAGCTTGCATATTCTTATACCCCTTATTCTGACTTTAAAGTGGGAGCTGCGCTGCTTGGAAAGAATGGACGGATATATACGGGATGCAATATTGAAAATGCGGCTTATACACCGACAAACTGTGCGGAGCGTACCGCATTTTTCAAGGCAGTCAGCGAAGGAGTAAAAGAATTTGATGCAATCTGTATTGTAGGGGGAAAGGGCGGTGTTGTGACAGAGTATGCACCGCCGTGCGGAGTATGCAGGCAGGTCATGATGGAATTCTGCGATCCGGAGACATTTCAGATCATTCTTGCAATAGATGCAAAGCAATATGATATCTATACCTTGAAAGAAATGTTGCCAAAAGGTTTCGGACCATCCAATCTTACAGAATGAGAAAGGACTCAGACTCCAAAAGAAGATTTTTGAAGAAAAGGAAAAAGAGAAGGAATGAAAAATGACACAGGAAACCTTGAAAGAATTATCGAAGATTGAACTTCACTGTCATCTGGACGGTTCTCTTAGCAGATCATTTATTGAAAAAAGGCTTGGAAGAACTGTAAGACCTGAAGAACTCAGTGTTTCAGAAAACTGTACAAGTCTGAATGAATATCTGGAAAAATTTGACCTTCCCGGCAGATGTATTATGGATGAAGAGGGACTTTCCGGAGCTGCGTATGATCTGCTCTCCCAGATGAACGAAGAAAATGTCTGTTATGCGGAGATCCGTTTTGCTCCACTTCTGTCAGAGACAAAAAAGATGGACAGCCGGAAGGTGATCGAAGCAGTAATCAGCGGAATGGAGCAGGGGAAAAAAGATTTTGGAATCGAGTATGGTGTGATCGTCTGTGCAATGCGGCATCACAGCACTGAGGATAATATGCGGATGATCAAGACGGCAAGAGAATATCTGGGATCCGGAGTTTGTGCAGCAGATCTTGCAGGAGCAGAAGCATTGTATCCGATGTCTGAATTTATGGATATTTTTACAGAGACAAAGAAGATGGGAATGCCATTTACACTCCATGCCGGAGAATGTGGAAATCCACAGAATGTCATAGATTCGATAAACGTGGGAGCTGGAAGGATCGGGCATGGGATCGCGATGCGTGGCAACCAGGAGATCCGGAAAATGGCAAAAAAAGCAGGTATTGGTATCGAGATGTGTCCGATCAGCAATTTACAGACCAAATCTGTAAACAGCATGGCGGAATATCCGATGCGGGAATTTCTGGATGCAGGCTTAAAAGTATCGGTCAACACAGATAACCGAACGGTGAGTAACACCAGCCTTACGAAAGAACTGGAATTTATTCAGAAAAATTATGGAATTCGGGACGAAGAAATCCTTCAGATGATGAAAAATGCAATTGATACTGCATTTGCCGATGATTCTATAAAAGATAAAATTTGCAAAATGCTGAAATAAAGAAACTACAAACAGAGAGGATTGACTCTGAAAAATAATAGAAAAGAGGAATTCTGTATGAGCAATGAAATTTATGAAAAGCTGGAAATATGCCGGAAAAGCATTCTCCAAAAAACGAATTTTAAACCGGAAGTGGCAGTGATTCTGGGCTCCGGTCTTGGCGAATACGCATCAAAAATCAAGATAGAACAGATCATTCCATATACAGAAATTGAAGGTTTTCCGGTGTCGACAGTTGTGGGACATAAAGGACAATTTGTATTTGGTTATGTAAAAGAAGTTCCGGTTGTGATCATGCAGGGACGTGTGCATTATTATGAAGGGTATCCGGTAACAGATGTGGTGCTTCCGGTGCGGCTGATGGGAATGTTAGGCGCAAAGAAGCTGATTCTTACCAATGCATCAGGCGGAATCAATACCGGATTCCATCCGGGCGATCTCATGCTCATCACAGACCAGATTATGAGTGGAATCCCTAATCCACTGATCGGTGCCAATGTCGAAGAACTTGGAACCCGTTTTCCGGATATGAGTGAAGCCTATAGTAAACGGATGCAGCAGATCATAAAGAAAGAAGCCCAAAAACTCGGCATTCCTCTGAAAGAAGGTGTATACCTTCAGCTTACCGGTCCATCTTATGAAACTCCGGCAGAAATCCGTATGTACCGCACCTGTGGGGCTGATGCCGTAGGCATGAGCACCGCCTGCGAGACGATCGCTGCCCGCCACATGGGAATCGAAGTCTGTGGCATCTCCTGTATCACCAACCTCGCCGCCGGCATGACATCACAACATTTGAACCACCAGGAAGTTCAACAAACCGCCGACCGGGTGGCTGAGCAATTCCAGGAATTACTGACAGGAATCATTACCCACGTATAAGAAACGGAACATATATCTGAATTTACCCAGAACCAGGTCCAAGGTTCCGGATTTTCCGGAACCCGCCGACCGTCCTCTTGCAATTCCGAGTTGAGGTATTGTGTAAGAATTTTGCCAACGAGGTAGAAAGACAAAGAGCATAAAATACCGCATACAGTATTTTATGCTCTTTGTCTCATCACTATTTTCAAAATTTTACTCAACTTCAAACGGAATCTCGTACTTTGCAAAAATCCGCTGCGCCATCTTGTCCCATGCCTGCTCCAGTGATTTGTCCAGCGTGAACAGGTTCATAGATGTTCCTGTCGTACAGCTAAGTTTTGTCCCGTCATATTTAAAATTCAGGTACAGTCCCTGCACATCTGCCGGAGCAAAGGAAAGATGTTCCTGTTCGAGAAGCCGTGCAATATTCGGTGCTGACATAGAAAGAACAAAATGAAATCCCAGCGGAGTACGCTTTCCTTTGATCAGAGAAAGACAAAACTCGCGAAGTTCCTTCCAGAGAGCATATTCCCGGTCATCCAGAGCTTCTTTTTCTTCAGCACTGAAGAAATCTTTTTTCAGTCGTCCGTTAAATTGAAAGGTATTAAAAGTTGTGATATCTCCTTCAATAAATAAAAAGGAATCAAATGCAGGATGCAGTAAAAGTGCGTTCATGCATTTTTTTGTATCCAGAGAAAAAATAAGCATAGACTTCCTCCCGTCATCAGTGTAATAGTATCAGTATAGCATAAATCTTGAGATATGCATAAGAATTTGATACAATACGGAAAAGAAAAAGGATGGATAACAAGATGAAAATAGAATTAAACCGGGATCAGATCAAATACATTGCAGTGTTTACTATGCTGCTCAATCACGTTGCAAATATATTTCTGCAACCAGGAACCTTTGCCTGCGAAGCACTAAAGGATATCGGTTATTTTACAGCACCGGTCATGTGCTGGTTTCTGGTTGAAGGATACCGTTATACAAGGTCAGTAAAAAAATATGCCGGAAGACTGCTGATCTTTGCTGTCATTTCACAGCTTCCGTATTATCTGGCATTTGCGCGGAATCATCTGGCACCGTGGTATACTTTAAATATGATATTTACACTTTTTCTGTGCCTGTGTCTGATGATCGCAGAGGAAAAAATATCAGATCCGGGAAAGAAAAGTCTGGTTGTATTGGGAATTATAGCAGTAAGCAGTATCTGTGACTGGGCAATTCTGGCTCCATTGTATACGCTTTGGTTTTACCGGGCAGGAGAGGATCCAAAGCGCCGGAAAAAGGCTTTTTTTATTGCAGCACTTGTTCTGGGGATTACGGTGACAGCAGAACTTCCGGGAGCTGCAGGAATCGCAGCTGGAGCAGGGGCAATGATTGCAGTACTGGCAGCGGGAGGCTGTGTTTTGGTATTTTATAACGGAAAAAAATCACAGAAACATTTTCTTGTGAAAAAGTATTTTTTTTACGTGTTTTACCCTGCACATTTGGTGATTTTGGCATTATTAAAGATTTGACTTTTATAATAGAAGAAAGTAAAATGAATAGGTTAGAGTATTTATCACATGATTCAATGAAAATGAAACTCATATTTTAATAAAAGATAGGATGCATAGCATGAAGAAAAGAACGATGGAGAAAGAAAATCAGGCAGAAGAAAGAAGAAAAAAAATTCTGATGGAAATTGCAGGAACGGTTGTTGTACTGACTGTAATCGTAAGTATTGGTCTTTCGCATCTTGGAACAGATAAGGTGAATACATCAGCAGGAGTAAAAGCAATCAAGAAGCTGGAAAAAGCAGATGTATCTGAGGTGGAGACCAAAATTTCAAATATTGAGAAAGAAGAAAAACAGGCGACAGAGGACTGGCAGAACCGTCCGTTGTCCGAAAAATTTGCGCATGCGGTGATTCTCGGAGATTCGATCACAACCGGTTTTACCGTATATGATGTGCTTGATACTTCTAAGGTTGTAGCGGAAAAAGGAATGCACCTTGATCAGACCGGTGATCTGATCAGGACAGCAGCAGAGTTAAAGCCGGAAGTCCTCTTTCTGGCACTTGGACTGAATGACATTTCCGGAACAGATGGAGATACAGATGCATTTATTGAAAAATACAAAGCGGTACTTGCAAATGTGCGTGAGCAGATGCCCGATGCAGTGCTCTATATCAACTGTGTTCTTCCTGTTTCCGCTCAAAAAGAAGAAGAAGAGCCGGTTTATGCCAAGATTCCGGATTATAATACCGCACTTAAAGCAATGTGTGATGAAGAAGGAATTACATTTATCGATAATACAGAGATCGTAAAAGATGAGTATTATGAGCAGGATGGCGAGCATATGAAGGCGGAGTATTATCCAATCTGGGCAGAACATATGGCGGAGGTGGCCGGAATATGACAAAGAAAAAAGGGGAATTTACAGTTCTGCGTAATATCAGAGCTGGGATGGTAATTATTTTGCTTATCTATATCGGTCTGATCTTTCAGTCTAAGGGAGACAGCGATACACCGTTTGCAGATGTACAGAAAGCGGTTGTGGATGCGGCAGATGACAAGAACATGACACTTGCCGGAACCCAGGAGATCAAGAGATTCTATGGGATCAATCCAAAGGATTATGAAGATATAACACTGTATTATACGAATGAAACAATGGGAGTCAACGAGCTCCTTCTGGTGAAAACAAAGGACGAGAATGAGGCAGAGGCAGTTGAGAAAGCCGCAGAACAGCGAAAAAAGACACAGCTCGATAATTTTGAAGGATATGGGGCCGAGCAGGTAAAGCTTCTGGATGCTTCGATCATTAAGACGAAAGGTACATACGTGCTTTTTGTTATTTCACCAAAAGCTGAAACTGTAGAAAAGGCGTTTACAAAGAGCCTGAAGTAGATAAAAGGAAACGAAAAAGTTATGTTATTTAGTAGTCTGGTATTTTTGTTTACATTTTTGCCAATTACACTGTTGGTATATTATTTGGTGCCGCGTAAGGTAAAAAATGTGGTACTTTTGATCGCTTCCCTCATATTTTATGCGTGGGGAGAGCCGGTCTATATCTTCCTGATGCTGATTTCCATTCTGTTCAATTATTTTTGCGGAATGGACATTGCATTAAAAGCAGGAAGAAAATCGCAGGTGCGTAGTCTGATCTTTACGATCGTTGTAAACCTGTTTATTCTTGGATTTTTCAAATATTACGGATTTATCGTGACAAATTTAAATGCGATCCTTCCGTTCTATATTCCATATAGAAAACTGGAGCTCCCAATCGGAATTTCTTTCTATACTTTCCAGACATTGTCTTACATCATTGATGTATATAGGGGAAATGTAGACGTACAGGTAAATCTGATTGATTTCGGAACCTATGTTACAATGTTCCCACAGCTGATCGCAGGTCCGATCGTACAGTATGCAGATGTGGAGAGACAACTGCGTGAAAGAAAGGAATCACTGACGAAGTTTGGATACGGTGCCTGGTTCTTTGTGATAGGACTGGCAAAGAAGGTGCTTCTGGCGAATACGATTGGTTCGATTTATGAAAATATCGCGGCGATGGATGGAATGTCAGTAGTGACTGCATGGCTTGGATGTCTTGCCTACACTTTCCAGATTTATTTCGATTTCAGCGGTTATTCGGACATGGCAGTCGGACTTGGAAAGATGTTCGGATTTGAGTTTATGCAGAACTTCAATTATCCGTATATTTCCAAAAGTGTTACCGAGTTCTGGAGAAGATGGCATATTTCGCTGGGATCATGGTTCCGCGAGTATGTGTATATTCCGCTTGGAGGAAACAGGGTAACGGTTCCGCGGCATTTACTGAATCTTCTGATCGTATGGTTCCTGACCGGTCTCTGGCATGGGGCAAGCTGGAACTTTGTAGTATGGGGGCTCTTCTACGGAGTGATCCTCATTACTGAAAAATATTTTACAGGAAAAATACTTGCAAAGCTGCCGGAGGCAGTCCAGACACTTTACACAATGCTTCTGGTCATGCTCGGCTGGGTACTGTTCTTCAGCCCGACACTCGGAAGTGCACTTACCTGGATCGGCAATATGTTCGGACAGGGTGCAACCGGATTTATGGACAGCCAGGCATTGTACCTGATCATGCGAAACTGGCTCTTCTGGGTGGCAGGGATCATAGGAAGTACACCGTTTATGCATCTGCTCGGAAAGCGGCTGGTATTTAATGAGGAAAGACCGCATACGGTTCTGGCAGGCTGCCTGATGACAGGACTGTTTGTGCTGTGTGTGGCATATCTGGTGACAGAAAGTTACAATCCATTTTTATATTTTAGATTTTAAGGAAAGACAATGGTAGAAGGAAAGAATAATAAACAAAAAAACAGAACAAAGTATTTTCTGCCAGGAGGGAAAAAACAGATCCAGGCAGTATGTGCGTTTTTATTTCTGGGAGTCCTTATTCTCAGCTGCGGAGTAAACCTTATGCATAAAGACAGGCAGATGTCAGAAAAAGAAATGCGTATGCTGGCGCAGAAACCGGAAATTTCTCTTTCCGGAATTGCTTCCGGAAGGTTTATGGAGCAGTACGAGGAGTATGTATCGGATCAGTTTGCAGGAAGAGATACCTGGGTAAGAATCAAGACATTTGCGGACAGTGTGGCGGGGAGGACAGAAGAAGGTGGTGTTTTCAAAGGAAAGGATCATTATCTGATGGAAGATGTTGCTGTGGCAGATGAAAGTGATCTGAAAGAGAATCTGGATGCAATGAAGAATTTTAAAGAGCGTTATCCGGATATCCAGATGCATATGATGCTGGTTCCGAATGCGGCAAATGTTATGGAGGACAAGCTTCCGGCATTTGCGGTGACTGCCAGTCAGAGCAGACAGATCAGCCGTGTAAAGGCAGAACTTGGAGATTCTTATGACTGGATCGATGCAGAAAAAGTACTGGATGCTCACAAGGATGAAGCAATTTATTATCACACGGATCATCACTGGACTTCTCTTGGTGCATGGTATGCATTCCAGGGAGCAAAGACACAGCTTGGACTGGATAAGAGTGAAGAAATTAAGATGAAAGCCTATGCGGTATCGGATTCTTTTAACGGAACGTTATCCGCAAAGAGTGGATATGAGACAGATTATAAGGAACCAATCTATATTTATCTGCCAAAGAGTGCGGATGCACCACAGGTTGCAGTCAATTATGTGGAAGAACAGAAAAAGAGTGCTTCTATGTATGATTCATCCAAACTGGATGAGAGAGATCAATATTCCGTATTCTTCGGTGGAAATCATGCAATGATCGATATCCAGTCAACACAGACAGAAAAACGCAGACTTCTGGTGTTCAAAGATTCATATGCAAACTGTTTTCTTCCGCTTCTGGCTCCGTATTACCGGGAAATCGTTGTGATCGACCCTCGTTATTATACCGGTAAATTAAGTTCTGTGATGTCAGATAAACAGTTTGATGATGTGCTGTTCCTGTATAATGCCAATACATTCTTTGAAGATCGGATGCTGGCGGGGGTACTGGATGAGAATTAACAGGAGAAAAACATGGCAAATAAAATAGAAAAGCAGTTTCTGGACACGGAAAATAAAGGACCGGTCCGGCTGAACAAATATTTAAGTGAAGCTGGTGTATGTTCCAGAAGGGAAGCGGATAAACTGATAGCAGCCGGACAGGTGACGGTTGACGGTGTGCGTGCAGAGACCGGAATGAAGGTAGAGCCGTGGCAGGTTGTCCGGATTGGGAAAAAGCAGGTATCCAGACAGGAAGAGATGATCGTGCTTGCGGTCAATAAGCCGCGTGGAATTGTCTGTACTGAGGAAAGACGGGAGAGAGACAGTATTGTACGTTTCCTTAACTATCCGGTACGGATTACTTATGTAGGACGTCTGGATAAGGATTCGGAAGGGCTGCTTCTGATGACGAACAACGGCGACATTATCAACCGGATGATGCGTGCGGCAAATAAACATGAAAAAGAATATAAAGTTACAGTTGATAAGCCCGTGACAGATGAATTTCTCAAGGAGATGGCAGGCGGTGTCCCGATCCTGGATACTGTTACAAGACCATGCCAGGTAGAAAAGCTTGGAAAATATAAATTTAAGATCATTCTGACACAGGGACTTAACCGGCAGATCCGCCGGATGTGTGAGGCACTTGGCTACGAGGTAAAGGAGCTGCGGAGAGTGCGGATCATGAATATCGAACTTGGTAATTTAAAGCCGGGAGAATACCGGAAGGTTACGGATCAGGAACTGAATGAACTCTATGAGCTGATCAGGGATTCAAAGTCAGAGCCGACACCGTGGAACAATAATTAAAAGTGTGGATTTGGATATGGATAAGATGAAAAGGATGCAGGAGCTGGTAGAGCTTCTGAATAAAGCCGGAAAAGCTTATTATCAGGATGCGCAGGAAATTATGAGCAATTATGAGTATGATGCGCTGTATGATGAACTGAAAGGTCTGGAAGAAGAGCTGGGAACCGTTATGGCTTCCAGTCCGACGGTGAATGTAGGATATGAAGTATTAAGTGAGCTTCCGAAAGAACGTCATGAGTCACCGATGCTTTCTCTTGACAAAACAAAAGAAGTGGCAAGGCTGAAGGAATTTGTCGGAGACCAGATGGCTGTGATCTCATGGAAGATGGATGGTCTGACGATCGTTCTGACCTATCGTGACGGCGAACTTTTTAAGGCAGTTACAAGAGGAAATGGGGAAGTTGGTGAGGTCATTACCAACAATGCGAAAGTATTTAAAAACGTGCCGCTTCATATTCCGTATAAAGGGGAACTGATCCTGCGAGGGGAAGCGGTGATCGGTTACAAAGATTTTGAGCGGATCAATGAAGAAATTGATGACGTGGATGCAAAATATAAAAATCCACGGAATCTGTGCAGTGGTTCTGTCCGCCAGCTGAACAACAAGATCACGGCACAGAGAAACGTAAAATTCTATGCATTTACCCTGGTACGTGCAGAAAATGTGGATTTCCACAATTCCAGAAAAGAACAGCTTGACTGGCTGGAACATCAGGGATTTGATGTGGTGGAGCATTATCTGGTGACAAGGGAAGAACTGGATGAGAAGGTTGCATTTTTTGCAGAAAAGATCATAGAAAATGATTTTCCGTCAGATGGTCTGGTTCTTGTATATGATGACATTGCGTATGGGCAGTCGCTTGGGAGAACGGCAAAATTCCCACGTGATTCTTTTGCTTTCAAATGGGCAGATGAGATCCGCGAGACGCACCTTCTGGAGATTGAATGGAGTCCATCAAGAACAGGGCTTATTAATCCGGTAGCGATCTTTGAACCGGTAGAGCTGGAAGGAACAACGGTAAGCCGTGCAAGTGTACACAATTTAAGTATTATGGAGGAGCTGCATCTGGGAATCGGGGATACGATCGAAGTCTATAAGGCGAATATGATCATTCCGCAGATTGCAAAGAATCTGACCGGCAGTGATAATATTGAGATCCCGAAAGTCTGTCCGGTTTGTGGTGGAGCTACGGAGATCCGTCAGATGAATGATGCAAAGTCGTTGTATTGTACAAACCCGATGTGTCAGGCAAAAAGAATCAAATCCTTTGCATTGTTTGTCAGCAGGGATGCACTCAATATTGACGGGCTTTCTGAGGCGACACTGGAGAAATTTATTGCGAGAGGATTCATTCACAAATACAGAGATATCTTCCATCTGGATTCCTATCAGGAAGAAATTCAGACGATGGAAGGCTTTGGAGAAAAATCCTATGCGAACCTGATCGCAAGCGTGGATAAGGCGAGAAGCACAACACTTGCTAAAGTGGTATATGGGCTTGGGATTGCAGGAATCGGTCTCGCAAATGCAAAACTGATCTGCCGCCATTTTAAAAATGATGTGGAAAAAATGACAGGAGCATCTGAAGAAGAACTGAGTGATATCCAAGGGGTAGGTCCGGTGCTTGCGGCGGCATTTGTAAAATATTTTATATCAGAGGAAAGAAAAAAGGAATTTAAGCTCCTTCTCGGAGAACTGGAGATCCAGCCGGAAGAGATGGCAGAGGAACAGAAATTTGCAGGTATGAGTTTCGTTATCACTGGCAGCGTGAATCATTTTGCAAACCGGAATGAGGTAAAAGAACTGGTTGAGAAGATGGGTGGAAAAGTGACCGGATCTGTAACGAAGAAGACAAATTATCTAATCAACAATGATGTAGAGTCTGCTTCTTCCAAGAACAGAAAGGCGAAAGAACTTGGAGTGCCGATCATTTCAGAGGAAGAGTTTATAGAACTTGCAGGGGTGGAAATCGAATAAGAAGGACAGAGGAATCTGTCTGAATACGACCGAGAAAAGGAGGACCAGCCAATGGCAGAAAATGACCAGAAGGACAAGACAGTTGAGAAAGTAACCGGTGAGGTAGAAAATACAGACAAAAAAGAAAATAACGAAGATCGCTATGAAAAGGTCTGCTTCATCTGTCACAGACCGGAGAGTGTGACCGGAAAGATGATCGATCTTCCGAACAATATCTGCGTGTGTCCGGACTGTATGCAAAAAAGCTTTGATGCAATGAACAATATAAATTTTGGCGGGATGGATTACAGCCAGTTTATGAACATGGGACCGATGATGGGATTTGGAGACATGGATGCACAGATCCCGAAGAGCCAGCGTGTGAAAAAGAAAAAGCCGGAAGAAGAAAAAGAACCGATCCTGAATATCAAGGATATTCCTGCTCCGCATAAGATCAAAGCGAAACTGGATGAATATGTAGTAGGACAGGAATACGCCAAGAAGGTAATGTCGGTTGCTGTATACAATCATTATAAAAGAGTGGCAACGGATACAATGGATGAGATTGAAATCGAGAAATCCAATATGCTGATGATCGGACCTACCGGCTCTGGAAAGACGTATCTGGTAAAGACACTGGCAAAACTTTTGGATGTGCCGCTTGCAATTACAGATGCGACCTCTCTTACCGAGGCCGGCTACATAGGGGATGATATTGAAAGTGTAGTATCAAAGCTCCTTGCAGCTGCGGACAACGACGTAGATAAGGCGGAACAGGGAATTATCTTTATCGATGAGATCGACAAGATTGCGAAGAAGAAGAATACCAGCCAGAGAGATGTCAGCGGAGAATCCGTACAGCAGGGAATGTTAAAGCTGTTAGAAGGCAGCGAAGTGGAAGTGCCGGTAGGAGCCAATAGTAAGAATGCGATGGTTCCGCTCACTACAGTCAATACAAAGAATATTCTTTTTATCTGTGGCGGTGCGTTCCCGGATCTTGAGCAGATCATCAAGGAAAGACTGATGAAGAATTCTTCTATCGGGTTTGGAGCGGATCTGAAAGACAAATATGATCATGATAAGAAAATACTGGAGAAGGTGACGACAGAAGATCTGCGTAACTTCGGAATGATTCCGGAATTTCTGGGACGTCTCCCGATCGTATTTACGCTTCAGGGACTGGATGAAGAGATGATGGTTCAGATATTAAAAGAGCCGAAAAATGCGATCCTCAAGCAGTATCAGAAGCTTCTGGCACTGGATGAGGTCAATCTGAAATTCGATGATGGTGCACTTCATGCGATCGCAAGAAAGGCAATGAAGAAGGATACCGGAGCCCGTGCACTGCGTGCAATCATTGAAGAATTCATGCTGGATATTATGTATGAGATTCCGAAGGATGACAGCATCGGGGAAGTGACGATCACGGAGGCATATATCGAAGGAACCGGAGGACCGCTGATCGAGCTGAGAAGCCAGTCTGTACCAAGGCTTGAGCATCACTGAGTATAACAATAACCTTCATATATCAAAAAAACATGGCGATCATACAAAAATAGAATGGGAAATATCCGTAAATTTAAGATTTACGGGTATTTTTTTGTTGAAAAATTGTATTAAAAGGTGTACATTAGACAATGTGTCTAAAAAAACAAGATATAAACAGGAGTGAGAGAGAATGGAGACTTATAAGTATTTACTGGATCTTGCAATTATTTTACTTTGTACTAAAGCACTTGGTCTTGCGACCAGAAAGGTACAGATGCCACAGGTTGTAGGGGCACTTCTTGCAGGAGTTCTTCTTGGACCGGCGATGCTTGGGATCTTGACAGAGACAAGCTTTATACATAACGTTGCGGAGATCGGTGTTATCGTGCTGATGTTTTGTGCAGGTTTGGAAACGGATATACAGGAATTGAAGGCAAGTGGAAAAGCATCCTTCGTTATTGCACTGATAGGTGTTATCGTTCCACTGATCGGCGGTTATGCGACTGCAATGTTCTTTAACCGTCCGGATGTGATCGCATCCGATGCATCCTGCAACGTATTTCTGCAGAATATCTTTATCGGTGTTATCCTGACAGCAACTTCCGTAAGTATTACGGTAGAGACATTAAAAGAACTTGGTAAATTAAAAACCAAATCCGGAAATGCGATTCTTGGAGCTGCGATCATTGATGACGTGCTTGGTATCGTTGCACTGACACTGGTAACAAGTATGGCAGATGAATCGGTAAAGATTTCAGTTGTATTACTGAAGATTGTTGCATTCTTTGCATTTGCAGGTGTGATTGGATTTATCTTTTACAAGGTATTTAAAAAGTGGACAGATCAGGCGGAAAAGGGACTCAGACGTCATGCGATCATGGCATTTGTATTCTGTCTGCTGATGGCTTATGTGGCAGAGAAATTCTTCGGTGTTGCAGATATCACCGGTGCATTTATCGCAGGGCTGATCATTTCTAATACAAGTAAATCTGATTTCGTGCTGAAGAAATTTGATACTATGTCTTATATGTTGCTTTCACCGGTATTTTTCGCAAGTATCGGACTGAAGGTAGAACTTCCGAAGATGAGTACTGCAATTGTAGGCTTTGCAGTGGTTCTTACCATTGTTGCGATCCTGACAAAGATCGTTGGCTGTGCCCTTGGTGCGAAGATGTGTGGATATAAGAATTATCAGTGTGCACGAATCGGTGTCGGAATGATCTCCCGTGGTGAGGTTGCGCTGATCGTTGCCAGCAAGGGAGAAGCACTCGGTATGCTGGGCGGCAATTTCCTCGGACCGGTTATCATCGTGGTAGTGATCACAACGATCATCACACCAATTCTTCTGAAAATCGTATTCAAGAGTGGTCCGAATGTAAGTACCCTGGAAAAAGGAAAAGAAGTGACTTCCTTCTACGAGGATATTGAAAAGAAACGTACCGAATAAAGAATGGATATGGAGTGCAAAATGCGTAACCGTCCAGTATCATAGTAATAAGAAAGAAAAATCCCTCATATATTTTCCAAAAGAAAGTATATGAGGGATTTTTATGCTACAGGAAGAATGTAAAGAAAAGATCCTGTCAGAAGAATACAGGGATTTTATGATGAGGGATACCGGTGCTCTTGGGAAAAACTTTCCTTTGGAAAACGGATGCCGGATACCGTTGAAATACGGTTTTGAGCTTTTTTATATTGACCAGAGTGAAGACAGAAAAAAGTCACTTGCCGATTATCCTTATACAATGGTTCCGAAGTGTTATACAACACTGGATATGGCAGCAATCCAGCAGGCGGGAATTGCTGCGGTTCAGAATATACCTGGTCTGGAACTGAGTGGTGAAGGAGTTCTGGTTGGGATCATTGATACTGGGATCAACTATCTGGATCCCATTTTCCGGAATCTGGATGGTTCGACCAGAATCCAGCGAATCTGGGATCAGGAAGAACAAAGTGGAACAGCGCCACGGGAAATCGGATATGGAAGTGAATATACGAAGGAACAAATCAATCAGGCAATCCTAAGTGAGAATCCCAAGGAAACCGTTCCGTCATTTGATACGGACGGACATGGCACTTTTGTTGCAAGTGTGGCATGCGGAGGGGCAAATCCGGAGAATCTGTTTATCGGGGCAGCGCCGGAGGCAGAGATGGTGATCGTGAAGCTGAAAGAGGCAAAAGAATATTTACGGGAGTACTATTTTGTAGACCGGGATGCCGGATGCTATCAGGAAAATGATCTGGTAGCGGCGGTTTTTTATCTGCAGAAGGTACAAGAAGAGCTGAAAAGACCATTGGTGATCTGTCTGGCAGTTGGAACAAGCTTTGGAGGACATGGAGGATATTCAATCCTGTCAGAGTATCTGCAAAATGTAGCGGCGAGCGAAGGAATCGGGATTGTGACCGGAAGTGGCAACGAGGCAGATAAAAGGCATCATTATCTGGGAATTCTGGAACAGGAAAATAATCTGCCGGTCGAGATTAATGTAGGAAATAATACCAGAGGTTTTGTGATGGAACTATGGACAGAACTTCCGAATCTTCTGGCTCTTTCTATCGCATCTCCAACAGGACAGACAGTAGGACCGATCTCGCTCAAACGGGGAATAGGAGAGTATGTGTTTGTATTCGAGCAGACCAGGGTAATATTTAATTACCGGGTTCTGGTAGAGACGACCGGGGCGCAGCTGGCATTTTTTCAGTTTGAAAGACCGGGAAGCGGAATCTGGAAGATTATACCGGAAACACTGGAGCTGGGGAATGGAATCTTTCATATCTGGCTTCCAATGGAAGAGTTTCTGACGGGAAATGTCTATTTTATCCGTGCAAATCCGGAATATACGGTGATGGAACCAGGGGATACCGGGGCGGTGGTCTGTGCAGCGTACTATAATGGAAAGGAAAATAGCATTGCAGTCAGTTCGGGAAGAGGTTATACTAGAGATAACAGAATCAAACCGGATTTTGCTGCGCCGGGGATCAATGTGACAGGGATCAATTTAAGGGGGCAGTTTGTTGCAAGATCTGGTTCCAGTATAGCAGTTGGAATCACTTCCGGAGCACTGGCACTTTTTATGGAGTGGCTGGATAGGCATGGAGTGAATCTGGATGCATCACAGATGAAGAATCTGCTGATATTGGGAGCTTCACGGAAGACAGACATGAATTATCCGAACCAGGAATGGGGATATGGAGCATTGAACCTTTACCGTACTTTTGAGCAGATCAGGCGGTTCTGAAAAATACGCAGATGCGAAAGGGGAAAAAGTAAATGAGTGATTTTTTTGATACAATAGGAAAGCGGATTTCAGATACCGTGGATGATCTTGGAAAGAAGGCAGGAGATACGATCGATATTCAGAAAAAGAAAAATGAGATCTATGGTCTGAAGCGAGACAGCGAGCGGGATATGACAGAGATCGGACGATTGGTATATGAGCGTTTCAAACAGGGGGAAGTGGTAGATACCGATTTTATCGCACTCTGCGAAGCAATCGAAAAGCGTGAAGAACAGACAGAGGTATGCGAGCAGGAAATCGCGCGCATCAAAGGAGAATAATTATGGAAATCCTGAGCATTTTAACCGGAGCTTTTGTTGCCGGGTGCGATCTTGGAATTAAAAAATATACTGAAGAAAATGTAAGAGACGGGGAAGAACGCCGGATTTGGAAGGGAAAAGGAATCTACCGCAAAGTCCACAACAAAGGTCTGATGATGAATCATTTGGATTGCAGACCAAAGCTGGTAAAAGGCATGTCGGCGGCAGCACTTGGAATCCTGTTTTTCTGGGAGCACCTTCTTTGGAAAGAACCGGGACGCAAACTGGCAAAGCTTGGAACATCGCTGATGCTGGGCGGAGCAGTTGGTAATACTTATGACCGTTTCAAAAGAGGTTATGTGGTCGATTATCTGTCTCTGAAAACAAAGAACAGGAAACTCTCGGATATCACTTTTAATCTCTCGGATCTGGCTCTTTTTGCAGGAGCGATCCTGACGGTATGGAGTTCTTTATTTGGAAAAAAGAGATAAAAATGATTCAATGTATCTGAAAAAATACTTGACTGTTTTTAAAGAGTTGAGGTATTATAAACCTTGCTGATATGGCGTTGTCTGGCATATGCCATATAGAAAAAAGAATAGAATCTCGGTTATATTGGAAACGATACATTCCTCCGGAATGATGAACGAACAACACATTTTCTGTTACGCTTATTATGAAGGAGGATATTTTTATGCCAAAAAACAAATTTCAAGACGTTATTTTCACAATTATCATGGTGTTCGTGATGGTTTATACCATGATCTGTTACAACATTGCTCTCAACGTAGGAGGAATGAACAACCAGGTATTTTTAAATGCATTCCACGAGCTGGTCATTATGGGACCAATTGCATTCATCCTTGATTTTTTCCTGATCGGACCATTTGCAAAGAAAAAAGCATTTTCCATTGTTAATCTGGAAAGAGATAATAACTTTCACCTGGTGATCGCCATTTCCGTAGTATCCATCATCGGAATGTGCCCACTTATGAGCCTCGCAGCAACCCTGCTCTTCAAGAATGCGGGAACCCAGTTCATATCCGTCTGGTTCCAGACCACAGCAATCAACTTCCCGATGGCATTCTTCTGGCAGCTCTGCTTCGCCGGTCCACTGGTAAGAAAGATTTTCACATTATTATTCCCAGAAAAAGAAACATCCAAAATCGCTGATGGTCAGGAAGCCTAATTGAGGTAAAGTGTAAATCCATTTGAAAATATAAAACAATGATTTACGGCTCCAGTTCAACACCCAGTCAAAGAAGTAAAACTCAGTCAACAACGTAAATAAAAAATAATCCCTGGTAGCTGCGTCTTTGCACGATGGAAACGAGACTTAATCAATTGTGGAAGCCATTGCTAACACAATTGATGCTTTGAAAGGCTCGTTGGAATGGTTCGTGCAACTTAGCAGCTACCAGGGATTATTTTTTATGCCCTCTTGCGACTACCCCTCAAGTTCTTTCAACACTTTCCTAAATTGAAACGTAAACAAAACCGTCGTGAAAGATACAGCCAGGAAGTCTGCAATCGGTTCAGCCATATACACTGCATTGGTCTTGTTCCCGGTCAGAATATGCGGCAGCAGATAGATCAGTGGCAGCAACAGGATAAATTTACGTGTAACAGCGACAGCAATCGAAGCCTTTGCTTTTCCGAATGATGTAAATGCCATCTGGCATGCGATCTGGATTCCGAAAAGCAGCAGGCAGGCACAGTAAATCCGGAGTGCTGATTTAGTAAAACCAAGCAGTGCAGAATCGGAAGTAAACATTTCTGCAAACACCTGAGGGAAGAGCATAATAAATGCCCACAGAATTGTGGAATAACAGAGGCTTGCTGTTAAAAGAAGCCTGAAAGCTTTTTTTACACGATCTCTGTTTTTTGCACCGTAATTATAGCTCAGGACTGGTTGTGCACCCTGTCCCAGACCCTGCAGTGGCAGCATTGCGAACTGCATGACACTGGTGAGGATTGTCATGGCACCAACTGCGATATCTCCTCCATATTTCAGCAGAGAAGAGTTGAAACATACAGAGATGATACTCTCACTAGCCTGCATGATAAATGTGGCAAGCCCGAGAGCGACACAAGGAAGAATAATCTCCGGTTTCAGGATGAGATTCTTTTTCCGGATGTGCAGGATCGTCTTTTTTCCGCAAAGGAAAGAAAGAACCCAGATGCAGGAGACTGCCTGTGACAGAATTGTGGCAAGCGCAGCACCTCTGACACCCAGATGGAATGCAAAGATAAACAGCGGATCCAGAACAATGTTCATCACTGCTCCGATCAGAACAGAGAGCATACCTGTTTTGGCAAAACCCTGTGTGGTGATAAACATATTCATGCCAAGGGTAAGCTGGACGAAAATAGTGCCGACAGCGTAAATGTTCATATAATTTACAGCGTATTCAATCGTATTTTCACTGGCACCGAAGGCAAGAAGAAAAGTACGGTTACCAAACAGCAGGATGACTGTCAGGATTATAGAAATCAGAATCTGCAGGAAAAAGCAGTTACCCAGAATATGTTCTGCAGTATTAAGATCATTTTTTCCCATTGCAATCGAAGCATGCGGTGCACCACCGCCTCCAACCAGTGCGGCAAAAGCGGAAATGATCATAATCAGTGGCATACATACACCGACTCCGGTAAGGGCAAGTGCCCCATTACCAGGAATGTGTCCGATGTAAATACGGTCAATAATGTTGTACAGCATATTGATGAGCTGTGCGGTGATCGTCGGAAGCGCCAGCCGGAACATCAGCTTTCCGACGGGTTCAGTACCCAGAAAATCTTTGTCTTTGTTCATGTCTAATAATCTCCTTTGTGATAAATAGTTGCTACGTTGGATGCCAGACGTTCATTCAGCGAGGCGAACATCTGGAATTCTTCTAATGAAAATCCGTCAAACAGATTGTGGTAAAAAGCAGACTGGAACGTGTCGATTGCTCCGGTAACATTTTCGCATGATGGCAGCAGGGAAAGATGCGTTTTCCTGCGATCCGTCTGGTCTGCTGTTTTTGAAAGAAGCCCCTTCTGACATAAAAGATCAACTGCCTGGGATACATTCCCTTTTGAGAGCATCCGTAGCTCGACGATATCACCTGCGGTATCTTTTGTGGGGTTATTATGTAAGAAAGCAATGATCTTAGCCTCGATCAGCGAGAGATCATACTGGCGGCATAATTCTTTCAACTTCTGTTCATGCATTTTACCAATTCGCTGCATTAATACAAGCAGATATGTAATGTTCATCCATACACCTCCGTTTTTTAATAAAAAAGAATGTGCCTTGACACATTCTCGTGCCGAGCGCAGTCACTTGAAAAATTGTTCTAAAAAGAACCATTTAAACAATATCTTATATCCATTGAGATAAAATGTCAATAGAACGAAAATATGCAAGTTATTTGTTAAATATAAACGGTATAATTGTATACGAAAATACATTTTTTTACTTTAACATATTGACGTGGAGAAAATTTGCTGTTACAATAATAAACAATTTATAGACCATAGTTCAAGGAGGACATAAGTACATGCTTACAGGATTTAAAAACGCAGTAGAAGTTGATTTCACATTGGAAGAAAATAAAAAGAAAATAGAAGAAGCATTCAAACAGGCTCATGCAGAAGCAGGTGCTGTTTACCCGCTGATCATCGGTGGAAAAAAAGTTGAGACAGAAAAGAAGATCGCTTCTGTATCACCGGCTACAAAGGAAGTACTCGGATATGCATGCTCATGCAGCAAAGAACAGGCTGATGAGGCAATCAAGGCATCTTACGAAGCATTCAAAAAATGGAGCCTGACATCTGTAGAAGAAAGAGTACGTGTATTAAGAAGACTTGCAGCACTTCTGATCGAGAACCGTTTCATCATGGATGCATGGAATGTCCTTGAAAGTGGAAAGAACTGGGGAGAAGCTGACGGAGAACTTTGCGAACAGCTTGACTTTATCAATTCTTATGTAATGCATATCCAGAATCTGGAAAAAGGAAAAGAGCTGGTTCCTACAGATGAACTTACAAAATGCGTTTACATCCCGCTCGGTGTAGGTGTGGCTGTTTCTCCATGGAACTTTCCACTCTCACTGTTTGGTGGAATGATCGTATCTGCAGTTGTTACCGGTAACACGATCTGCTGCAAACCATCTTCAGACGCTCCGATCGTTGCATACAAATTCGTAGAACTCTGCCAGAAAGCCGGTATTCCGGCTGACGTAGTAAGTTACATTCCTGGATCAGGATCAGAGATTGGTGACTTCATCGTAGAACATCCGCTTACAAGATTTGTAAACTTCACAGGATCAAAAGCAGTTGGATGCAGAATCAATGAACATGCAGCCAAGATCGCTGACGGACAGAGATGGATCAAACGTGTTGTGGCTGAGATGGGTGGAAAGAATGCAATTATCGTAGATTCAACAGCAGACATCAAGAAAGCAGCAAATGGAGTTGCAAGCTCTGCATTTACATTCCAGGGACAGAAATGCTCTGCATGCTCAAGAGCAATTGTTCTGGCAGATGTATATGATGAGTTTGTAGATGAAGTTGTAAAATGCGCAGCAGAACTGAAGGCGAACCAGGGATCGGGCGAAAGCAATGCAGCGATGGGACCGGTTATCAACCAGGGCGCTTATAACAGCATTACCAATTACATCGAGATCGGACGTAAAGAAGGAAATGTTGTATTCGGTGGTACATACAGTGACGCAGAAGGATATTATATTGATCCTACTGTAATCCGCGATATCAAGAGAGATGCAAGAATTGCCAATGAAGAAATCTTTGGACCAGTCCTTGCTGTTATCAAAGTAGATTCTTTTGATGAAGCACTTGATGTAGCAAACCAGACAGAATATGGTCTGACAGGATCTGTATACAGTGAGACACGTGAAAATATCCAGAGAGCAAAAGTAGAATTCCAGGTAGGTAACTTATACTTTAACAGAAAATCTACAGCAGCAGTTGTACTTCAGCATCCATTTGGTGGATTTAACATGTCCGGAACAGATGCGAAGACTGGTACAGCAGATTATCTGACAAACTTCATGAACCTTAAATCAATCACAGAAGATCTGAATTCATAGGAAGAGCCGGACTTAAAAAGGACAGGGAATCAGAGTGTGTATAAAAGCGAAGTATTGGCTTGGCAGATTATAGAAAAACCGGAGGCTTGTGTAAAAAGACACATGAGCCTCCGGTTTTTATTATCAGAAATTCTATTTTTGATGCAAAGTGTCCAACAAGTGATACGGATGATTTGCTTAGCTGTCTGAAAAAGCTGACCGCAATTTACTCATCTTTAAATCCTTCACCCACTACATCATTCGATTCCATGATTACAAGGAAGGATTTTGGATCAATCGTTTTGATCAGCTTGCGGATTCCGTACATCTGCTTATTGTTGCAGGCGCACATTATGATGTGCTTATCATCTTTAGAATAACTTCCCATACCATTTAAAATTGTAGAGCCGCGTCCGAGAACCTCATCGATTTTAAAACAGATTTCAGTGCTGTGTTCGGGATCGGTTACGATCAGGGCAAGCTTTCCTTCATCAATTCCGTACATAACTTTATCCATAACAAGAGAGAGCAGATAGCTGACGATCAGACCGTAGATCAGACTGTCCACGTCACGGGATACAATTACGGTTCCGAGGATTACAATTACTGCATCCAGTGCAAATGCAATATTTCCAAGGGAAAGGTGAGGGTTCAGTGCTTTGATCGACATCATGATAAAGTCAGAGCCGCCGGTTGAAGAATCACGCATATAGATCATTGCATAACCAAGTCCGGAAAGGACACCGCAGCAGATGGCAGAAAGAAGTCTGTCACCCTGATAAACCGGGAACAGCGGTGCGATCACGTCCATGATTATGGAAGTAATAATGATCGTCCGGACTGAATTCAGGAAAAATCTGCGGCCCAGAAGCCGAAAACAACAGATGGCGATCGGGATGTTAAGAATCAGGGCAACAGTACCGATCGGCAGTCCAAACAACTGGTAAAAGATCAGGGCGATTCCGTTTACCCCTACCATCGGAAATTTTGCGGCGGCAGCAAAATTATAGACACCGACAGCGATCAGGATTCCTCCGATAATGTCAGTTGCGATATCTTTTGTAAGTTCCAAAGCTTTGTTCTGATTCATGATAATAACCTCCTTGATGTTGATGGAATGTGATTTATAAAAAGCAAAGGCTTGCCAGAAAGACCAAAAAAAACACCTGCTAATTATATCTGGATATAATCGCAAATGCTCTTCATTTCTTTAGTATACGCGCCATAGGATAAGGATGTCAACGGTTGTTTAGGTTGTATTCGTAAAATAAATTTGTTATGATAATGAACAGAAAAAGTTGCAAATTACAGTGATAAAGTGAGGAACAGATTATGAAAATAGTTTTTTTGGATGTAAAAACAATTGGAGAAGATATTGATCTTTCTGGATTTGACAGGTTAGGTGAAGTCGTAAAATACGATTTTTCTACATCAGAAGAAGTACCGGAAAGAGTTCAGGATGCAGATGTGATTATTTTAAATAAAGTACAGGTCAATGAACAGACGATTGGAAAAGCAGAGAATTTAAAGCTGGTATGTGTGACGGCAACGGGGACCAACAATCTGGATAAAGAATATCTGGAAAAAAGAGGAGTTGCATGGAGAAATGTAGCAGGCTATTCGACAGAAACGGTGGCACAGCACACTTTTGCAATGCTTCTCTATCTGCTGGAAAAGATACGTTATTACGATGATTATGTAAAAGAAGAGCGTTACATCAATGATACAATATTTACGCATTTTGCAGAGCATTTTACGGAGATCAGTGGCAAAACGTGGGGGATCATAGGTCTGGGAACAATTGGACGGAGAGTTGCGGATATCGCAAAAGCATTTGGAGCACAGATTATTTATTACTCTGCATCAGGGCGTTCGGCGCAGGAAGGTTACGAACAGGTAGATCTGGATACAGTGCTTGCAAAATCTGACATTATATCCATTCATGCACCGTTAAATGAACATACAGAGGGCTTAATGGATAAAGCAGCATTTGCAAAAATGAAAAAAACCTGTATTTTCCTGAATCTCGGACGTGGTCCGATCGTAGTCGAGCAGGATCTGTATGAGGCACTGGAAAATGACGAGATAGCTGCAGCCGGACTTGATGTACTTTGTCAGGAGCCGATGAGTGAGACGAATCCGCTGCGAAAAATAAAAGACAGCAAAAAACTGCTGATTACACCACATGTAGCATGGGCGAGTGTAGAAGCAAGGACAAAGCTGATGGGGATAATACTGGGACAGATAAAAGAATATTTTCAAATTTAAGAAACCGGAGTTGTCGCATAGATTTTAGTGATATGCGTCAACTCCGGTTTTGCTTAAAATATTTGTTTACTTGTTAAATCGGATTAAAGACGAAATACAACCCTTTACATCTCCGCGTATAATTTCACAAGCTCAACTGCGATATCCACAGCCTTGTCCATTCCCTCTGCCGTGATGTGTTCATATGGTCCATGGAATGCATGTCCCCCTGTTCCAAGGTTCGGGCAAGGAAGTCCCATAAAGCTGAGCTGGCATCCGTCTGTGCCGCCACGGATCGGAAGCACAAGCGGTGCAACACCCGCATTTTCACAGGCTTTCTTTGCATTCTCAATCAGATGCATGCATCCGGCAATAATCTCAGCCATATTCTGGTACTGGTCAGTAATCGTAAGCTTCACAGTGCCTTCTCCCCATTTTTCATTGAGATTTTTTTCGATATGGCGAAGAGTTTCTTTTCTGGCTTCAAACAGATTCTTGTCGTGATCCCTTACAATGTAATGAAGCTTTGCTTGTGCCACATCTCCACTCATACCGGTCAGATGGTAGAATCCTTCATAATCCTCCGTTTCACGCGGGATTTCAAGTCCTGGAAGCATGTTATTGATTTCAGCGGCAACCAGGCACGCATTGATCATCGTATCCTTGCTGGAACCCGGATGCACAGCAAAGCCGGTAATTTCAAAATCTGCCTTGCATGCATTGAAGTTTTCATACTGAATTTCTCCTTCGGTATCGCCATCCAGAGTGTAGGCAAACTGTGCAGCAAATTTTTCTACGTTAAAATGATCAGTTCCACCACCGACTTCTTCATCTGGTGTAAAAGCGATTGAGATCGGTCCATGAGGAATATTTTCTTTGATCAGTGCTTCAGCCATGGTCATGATCTCGGCAACTCCGGCTTTATCATCGGCACCAAGAACAGTTGTACCGTCTGTTGTGATCAGGGTGCGTCCGGCAAGAGATGGAAGATGCGGGAAATCTTTTACGGTAAGGGTACGTCCACTTGTGCCAAGCGGCAGATCACCGCCATCGTAGTTCTTGTGTACGACCGGGATGATGTCATGGTCACAGTAATCGGAAACGGTATCCATGTGTGCGATAAATCCGATAGATGGTTTATTCTCATATCCTGGTGTGGCAGGAATCTTTCCATATACATAGCAGAATTCATCCAGACTTACGTCAGAAATCCCGAGGGCAGTCATCTCATCTGCCAGAATACGTGCCAGGTCGAACTGACACTGGGAAGAAGGAGAAGTCGTACTGTGTTCATCACTTGGAGTACGGACTACTACATAATTTAAAAGTCGTTCATATGCTCTCATAATCAAACCTCTTTTCATTAACATTTCTTATCCGAGTATAGCATTTTGCAGGTGAATATGCAATTGTGGCAGCAGGTTCTCTTTTGGGTGTGGCATTGCATAAAGGAACTTCTTTTCCGGTCGGAAAGGTAGAGTTTATGGATCTTTATCCATTGACATTTCAGGAATTTTTGTGCGCATTAGGAGAGGAACGCTTCGTAAATATTCTTCAGGGAACGGATACCGATATGGTGACAACATTCAAATCTAAATATATAGACCGATTACGCGAATATTATTATGTAGGTGGCATGCCGGAAGTAGTACAGACGTATGTAGAAACGAAGGATTTTAATCAGGTCAGAGAGATACAGAAGAACCTGTTGAATTATTATCAACAGGATTTTTCAAAACACGCCGAGACTTCATTGGTTCCAAGACTGAATCTTGTATGGAATTCGATTCCGATGCAGCTGGCGAAGAAAAATAAAAAATATATCTATGGACAGGTGAGAAAAGGATCAAGGGCAAAAGATTTTGAGCTGGCAATACAATGGCTTTTAGACTGTGGACTGATTCATAAGGTACAAAGAGCAGGGAAGAACTTCGATTATTCCGTTGGAAGTGAAAGCGGAGGAAAATTTGAGGGCAAAAAGCCTGAAAGCGTTCTGTGAAAAATATAAGCCTAAATATGCCGTAAGAACGTCAATGTCAGATTACCGGGAACAGGAATGGATGACAAATATTCCTTTGTATAATATCGACAGGATCAAAGAATATCTGGAACAATAAAAAGCTGAAAATATGAAAAATTATGGAAATCTATAAGGACTGAAAAATAAAAAATTGCACAAAACAAAGAAAAAAGTTTGAAAAACAGCAAAAATATTGATCAAAAAAGATGCGATTTTGGTTAATCTTGATAATCCATGAGTGTTATAATACAGCTGTAACAAGGAAATAGGTACTTTACCAGAAGTCAGTGATTGGAGGAAAAGATAAATGAATACTTTAAAAGCTGAAAAAAGAAACATGCAGACAAAAGCCAAAAAACTCAGAAGAGAAGGTTATGTAACCGGCAATGTATTCGGACGTGAGATTGAAGGCTCCATTCCGGTACAGATGACACAGAAAGAAGCGGAAAAGTTCCTGAAAGCTAATGGCAAAGGAAGCCAGATCATGTTGGATTTGGACGGAGAGCAGATGGATGTGCTGGTAAAAGAAGTCGATTATGATTCTATGGGTTCAAAAGTACTTGAAATAGATTTTCAGGCACTGGTAAGTGGAGAAATGGTACATTCTGTAGCAGAAGTTGTGATCCACAATCAGTCAAAGGTTGTCACAGGTGTTGTGGAGGAACTGCTTGATGAAATTGAATACAAAGCACTTCCATCTGCACTTGTTGAAAAAGTAATTGTTGATGTTGGAGATTTGAAGGTTGGAGAAACCATTAAAGTCAAAGACCTTGACATCGCAAAGGATAAAGATGTCAAACTGATCACAGATCCGGAAGCAGATGTAGCAGGTGTGGCTGCCGTTCATAATGATGTTCCGGAAACAGATGAGGAAGAAGCAGCAGTTGAATAAAAAGATTTTGTAAAAAAGGCGGACGCTTTGCAGAAAGAACTGCAAAGTGCCCGTTTTTTGCTTCATAGAAAATCCCGAAGGAACTTCCTATGAAACAAAAGGCACTGCGTGCCGGAGATGCACATTCTTTCTATTTAATGAAATTCCTAATCCCATTTTTCAGCAGGAAATCATAACGGAATATTTACATAAAATCAGGAATCTTTATACAATCTTTATACTAAAAATACTATCATTGATTTACAAAACAGGAGAGGAAAAACAGTGAGAGGAAGGAAAGGTTATGTTCGAGATTGAGAGTATTATTTTATTTACAGGGATCCTGAGCTTTCTGCTGATCGCCGGATTGCATCTGATGCGTGAACTCGACATTTTTCTGAAGAAGGATAAAAAAGAGAGAGAGGAAGAAAGATATAGAGGAGAAAGGAAACGAAACAAATGACAGTAATATATAAAAAGATGACACAGACACAGATGATTGTTGTCGGGTATTTGTTGTTGATCCTTTTGGGAAGTATTCTCTTAATGCTTCCGGTTTCATCAAGGGATGGAAATAAGACATCTTTTGCAGATGCATTATTTACCTCGACATCCGCATCCTGTGTGACTGGGCTGGTTGTACAGGATACATATCTGCACTGGTCTTTTTTTGGACAGCTTATCATTTTGATCCTGATCCAGATCGGCGGTATGGGATTTATGACAATTGGTGTCTGTGTGGCGATTCTGTTAAGAAGAAAGATAGGGCTTAAAGTCCGTGGAATTTTGCAGGAGAGTATCAATAGTATTCAAATTGGTGGAATTGTAAAGCTTACGAAGAAGATTATAAAAGGAACACTTTTTTTTGAAAGCATTGGAGCTGTATTGCTGATGATCCGGTTTATTCCGGAATTCGGAATAGGAAGAGGAATCTGGTACGGGATCTTTCATTCTATATCAGCCTTTTGCAACGCCGGGTTTGACCTTATGGGAGAAAATGGTGCCTATCAGTCACTGATCAGATATTCGGATGACTGGCTGGTAAATACAGTGATCATGCTGCTGATTATAATCGGTGGAATCGGTTTTTTGGTGTGGGATGATCTGTCTGTGAAAAAATTTCAATGGAAAAAATATCATCTGCATACAAAGATTGTATTATCAACAACAGGTTTTCTGATTATAGGAGGAGCAGTTTTATTCCTGATACTGGAAAAAAATAATGTACTGGCAGGGATGCCTGTGAAAGAACAGATACTCTGTTCTTTATTTCACTCGGTGACAGCCAGAACGGCAGGATTTAATACAACCGATACAGGAGCGTTGACGGAAGGCAGTAAACTTGTTACTATGATTCTGATGTTCATAGGAGGAAGCCCGGGATCTACAGCAGGTGGAATTAAGACGACAACCGTAGTGGTTCTTATTGTATTTGTGCGTGCAAATCTGATGGAAGCAGCCGGTTGTAATGTATTTAACAGAAGACTGGATGAAACTGCGATCAGAAAGGCCAGTGTTGTAATGTGTACGAATTTGTTCCTTATACTAACAGGAACGATCTTCATGGAAATTATGCAGCCGTTTTCTTTGGCGGATGTGATGTTTGAAGTCTTTTCTGCAATGGGAACAGTGGGAATGTCTGCGGGAATCACAAGAGATGTATGCATGGCATCAAGAATGATGCTGGTATTTCTGATGTTTTGCGGAAGAATAGGAAGTCTGACATTTGCGCTTTCATTGAAAGGGCACAGACATGAAGCACCGATCCGGAAACCGGTAGAAGAAATTACGATAGGATAGAATAAGGAGTAGAAAAATGAAATCAGTATTGATTATTGGACTTGGAAGATTTGGCCATCATCTGTGTATGGATATGGCAAATCGGGGAAATGAGGTAATGGTCATCGATAAAGATGAAAAAAAGACACCGGATTTGTTGGAATACGCAACAGCAGTACGGGTAGGGGACTGTACAAATGAAGAAGTATTAAGAAGTCTTGGAGTAGGAAATTTCGATCTTTGCTTTGTGTGCATCGGATCAAATTTCCAGAGCAGTCTGGAGATAACAAGCCTGGTAAAAGAGCTTGGAGCCAAACATGTTGTCAGTAAGGCAAACAGGGATATCCATGCAAAATTCTTATTGAGAAATGGAGCGGATGAAGTTTTTTATCCGGATCGGGATATTGCAGAGCGACTGGCTGTAAAATACAGTGCAAATCATGTTTTTGACTATTTTGAACTCAGTAAGGATTATTCGATTTTTGAAATCCAGCCGAAGGATGCATGGATCGGGCGGACGATAGAAGAAGCGGATATAAGGGCAAACTATCATATAAATGTATTTGGAATAAAGAAAAATACAGAGGTGGTGGTCCTTCCGAGAGCGGATTATGTGATGCATGAGAAGGATCATCTGCTTGTAGTAGGTCTTACAAAGGATATTGACCGTCTGCTTGCAAGTATAAAATGATGAATGATGGGGGAAAGAAAATGACAAAAAAGAGAGTAAAATATATGGTGCAGTCGATTGCGATCATGGCGGTTGCAACATTTTTGTCTTTTTTTCTCCAGAGTTATGGAATTCGAAAAGAAAATATTCTGATGATCTATATTGTGGGTGTACTGGTCATAACAGTTACAACTACCGGTTATCTGTATGGAATGATGGCTTCTGTATGCAGTGTGCTGCTGTTTAATTATTTTTTTACAGTGCCGGTGCATACATTTGCGATGACGGATCAGAATGATGTGGTACGTCTGGTATTTTTCCTTATCACAGGATTCATTTCCGCAAGTATTATGGTACGATTTCATAATCAGGTGCGTATTGCAGAGGAAACAAGGGCACAGATGGAAAGAGAAAAGCTGAAAAGCAATATGCTGAGAAGTATATCCCATGATTTCAGGACACCTTTGACCGGAATTATGGGAGCTGCAGGACTCTTAAAAGAGGCGGATGAGTTGGATGCCGGAGTCAGAAAGGAACTGGCAGGAGAGATACAGGAGCAGTCTGTATGGCTGATGCGCCTGATGGAAAATATTTTGAATATGACAAAGCTGGAAAGTGAAGAATTTGAGATCCGGAAAAACCAGGAAGTAGTGGATGATCTGATCTATGAAGCCGTATCACATATCATAGGACTCCGGGAAAAGAGGAGGTTTGAAATTAAACTTCCGTCGGAGCTGATTGTTGTAAATGTAGATGGAAAACTGATGGTCCAGGTGCTGGTCAATCTTCTGGATAATGCGATGAAGCATACAGGGGAAAATGGATGGATCTGTATAGAAGCCAGATATGATGCAGGGAAAGTGTGGATCAGTGTAGAAGATGACGGAGACGGGATTCAGGAAGATCTGAAAGAAAATATTTTTGACGAATTTGTTACAAGGTCAGATGAAAAAGGGGACAGACAAAGAGGAATCGGACTGGGATTGGCTATATGTAAAGCGGTAGTAAATGCACATGGTGGAAATATTTGTGCAGAGAACAGAAAAGAAGGCGGAGCAAGGTTCATGTTCTGGTTGGAGGCAAGGCAGGTAAGTACAGATGGCAGATAAGCATAAAATTTTAATTGTGGAAGACGATAAATATATTATTAACTTTATCTCGATGAGTCTTAAGAAAGAAGACTATGATTATGTGATTGCGAAGACATGTGGAGAAGCAAATGCACTGTTCTATGCAAACAGACCAGATATGATCATTCTGGATCTTGGACTTCCGGATGGTGACGGGATTGAGATTATAAAAAATGTAAGAGAAATCTCGAAGATACCGATCATTGTGGTCAGTGCAAGACAGGAAGAGGAAGAAAAAATACAGGCACTGGATCTGGGGGCAGATGATTATGTGACAAAACCGTTTTATATGGGCGAACTGCTGGCCAGAATCCGTGTGGCGCTCAGAAAGAGTAACCAGATTCCGGAGGAAAAGAAAGAAAAAATCTTTCAGTGTGATTATCTGAAAGTGGACTGGGAAAAACATCAGGTATCGATAGATGGGAAAGCAGTTCATCTGACTCCGATGGAATATAAAATTTTGAAACTATTGATCGACAACAGGGGAAAGGTACTGACACATAATTATATTCTCGGTCAGATCTGGGGCAGTGCACAGGGAGTAGAAGCAGCCAACCTGAGGGTATTTATGGCAGCACTGCGAAGGAAGATAGAAAAGGATCCCGGAAATTGCAGATTTATTCTGACAGAAATCGGAGTAGGGTACCGGTTTAGAGAGGCTACGGAATAAAACAATTTGCAGACGATGAAATTAGTTAGAAAAAACGAATGTTATTCTTGAATGACTACCTACAGGACTGATATGATAATGATATAAATTATCAATAAATGGTTTTGCCAAAGGAGACAGATAGAGGAATGACATTAAAAGAATTACAAGTCGGAAAGACAGCTACGATTCTTTCCGTAGGAGGAAATGGTGCACTCAGGCAGCATTTTCTGGATATGGGATTGATCCAGGGAACAGAAGTAACGATTGTAAAGTATGCGCCGATGGGGGATCCGGTTGAGATCAGGATCCATGGTTATGAACTTACGATCCGTCTGGAGGATGCCGGACAGATTGAAATTACGCCGGCCCATGAGCCACATTATAAGAAGAAGGAAGGCAGACAACCGTTAGGAGATGCACAGCATCCGGGGTATGGAGAAGCAGGCATTTTTCATGAGAAGAAAACAGAGCATCCGTTACCGGAGAATACGACACTTACGTTTGCATTGGTTGGAAATCAGAATTGTGGAAAAACAACGCTGTTCAACCAGCTGACCGGATCGAATCAGCATGTGGGAAATTTCCCAGGTGTTACGGTTGACAGAAAAGACGGTGTGATCAAGGAGCATCCCAATACCCGTATTACCGATCTTCCGGGAATTTATTCTATGTCTCCGTATAGCAGTGAGGAAATTGTTACAAGAGAATTTCTGCTTCAGGATAAACCGAAAGGAATCATCAATATTGTAGATGCAACCAATATTGAACGGAATATGTATCTGACGATGCAGCTTATGGAACTTGAGATCCCAATGGTTGTTGCGCTGAATATGATGGATGAGATGCGTGTGAACGGAGGTTCTGTGCGTGTGAATGAGCTGGAAGCATTTCTCGGAGTACCGGTTGTACCAATCTCGGCAGCAAAGGGAGAAGGAATTGCGGAACTGGTAGAACATGCACTGCATGTCGCAAAATATCAGGAAGCACCGGAGGAAGTGGATTTCTGCTCTGCTGAAGGTCAGGAAAGTGCGGTTCACAGATGCATTCATGCGATCATGCATCTGATTGAAGATCATGCAAAGGAAGCAGGGATCCCGGTCAGATTTGCAGCAAGCAAACTGGCAGAGAATGATGAGCTTGTCCTGGAAAAATTAAAGCTGAGCCAGAATGAAAAGGAACTTCTGGAACATATCAATCTGCAGATGGAAGAAGAATGCAAGGTAGACCGTTCATCGGCAGTAGCGGGAATGCGTTTTAACTATATCCAGCGTGCCTGTGAAGATACGGTCTTAAAGCCACATGAGAGCAGGGAGCGGGTGCGAAGCAGGAAGATTGATCAGGTTCTGACAGGAAAATATACCGGGATTCCGGCATTTATCGCAATTATGGGACTGGTATTCTGGCTCACATTTAATGTGATCGGAGCATTTTTGCAGGATCTTCTGCAACAGGGAATTGACCAGGTGATTGTAGCCTGCAGTCAGGCACTGGATGCGGCAGGAGTCAATGGCGTATTAAAGTCACTGATCGTAGATGGAATCTTTCAGGGGGTTGGAAGCGTGCTGAGTTTCCTGCCGATCATTGTTACACTGTTCTTTTTCCTTTCGATGCTGGAGGACAGTGGATATATGGCAAGGGTTGCGTTTATTATGGATAAACTTTTGCGAAAGATTGGTCTTTCCGGAAGAAGTATTGTACCGATGCTGATCGGATTTGGATGTACAGTACCGGGAGTTATGGCGAGCCGGACACTTTCTTCAGAGCGTGATCGTAAAATGACGATTATGCTGACTCCGTTTATGAGTTGTTCAGCAAAACTTCCGATCTATGCATTCTTTACAGCGGCGTTTTTACCGGGGAAGGGTGCAATTGTAATGATTGGTCTCTATTTCTTTGGAATCCTGATGGGAATCCTTACTGCACTTGCAATGAAAGGGACGATGTTCAAAGGAGAACCTGTTCCGTTTGTTATGGAGCTTCCGAATTATCGTATGCCGGGAGCAAAAAATGTTGGTCAGCTTCTCTGGGAAAAAGCAAAGGACTTCCTGCAGAGAGCATTTACCGTTATTTTTGGTGCAACGATCGTGATCTGGTTCCTGCAGAGCTTTGATCTGCATCTGAATATGGTGACAGATTCACAGGCAAGTATCCTTGCAACGGTAGCAGGTATGATCGCACCTGTATTCATTCCACTTGGATTCGGTGATTGGAGAATATCAACGGCACTGATTTCCGGATTTATGGCAAAAGAGAGTGTTGTCTCCACTCTTTCGATTTTGTTTGGGTCAACAGCAGCACTGACAGCGGTGATAAATACAGCCGGTGCAGCAGCACTTTTAATTTTCTGTCTTTTGTATACACCGTGTGTGGCAGCGATTGCTTCTATTAAAAGAGAACTTGGTGGTAAATGGGCGATCGGTGTTGTGATCTTTCAGTGCGTGATTGCATGGGTTGCTGCATTTATTGTGCATGGAATTGTATGTTTGTTTTAAAACAAAAACTTCTGGAAACAGGAAAACTGCTTCCAGAAGTTTTTTATTGCAGATATTTTTTCAAGGCATCCAGATAAGTTGTCCCTAATCTGCTTAACATCCTTTTTTTATGTGTAATATACCCAATCCGCATATCACTTTCGTCAGCAAGAGGAACGGCAATGATATCTTTTCCATTCAACTTTTTGTCAATTACACCACTGCATACTGTGTAGCCATTTAGCCCGATCAGAAGATTAAATAAGGTGGCACGATCCCGTACACGGATATTTTTCTTGCGTTCAGATACAGAAAAGATTTCTTCTGAAAAATAAAAGGAATTGTGTTCACCCTGTTCAAAGGAAAGATATGGATAATCGTCCAGTTCTTCATTGGTGATTATTTTGTGATTGGCGAGAGGGTGACGTCTGCTGATAAATACATGTGGTTTTGCAACAAACAGTTGATGAAAAATAAGCCCGTTGGATTTTAAAATTTTTTCCAGAACCGTTTCATTAAAATTATTTAAGAAAAGAATTCCAATCTCGCTGCGCATTTTTGCTACATCTTCGATGATTTCGTATGTCTGGGTTTCGCGGAGACTGAAATCATATTCATCCTGTCCGTAGGTTTTGATCAGATCGACAAAGGCATTGACAGCGAAAGAATAGTGTTGCGTGGATACACAGAATTTCTTTTTCCCGCCGGAAGTTCCTTTGTATTTATCTTCGAGAATAGCGGCCTGTTCCAGCACTTGTCTGGCGTATCCTAAGAAATCTTCGCCTTCTTTTGAAAGGATGATCCCTTTATTAGTCCGGAGAAAAATGGTAATCTTCATTTCTTTTTCCAGTTCACGGATTGCGTTTGTCAGGCTTGGCTGGGAAATATAAAGACGATTTGCGGCTTCGGTAATTGTTCCTGTTTCAGCAACAGTTACGACGTATTTTAATTGTTGAAGAGTCATATTTTTCACTTTCTATAAAGAATATTGTTTTTGGGTTTGAGATATCAGAAAAGTATCTGGAAAATGTATCTTAGCGGAAAATACTTCTGGTCAGATATCCTGGTAATATTGTAGCATGGAAGCAGAGAGCGTGAAACATTTTTTTGATATTGCTATAGTTTTAAACTATGGCAAACTGCATTTTTTTTGTATTTTTCAGATGCAGAATACTCTGCTATACTTTCAAACATAAAAGACAAACAGTACGAAAGAGAAAAGGAGAGCTATATTATGAGTAAAAATACACCATTTCGTTATGATTATGTAGGAAGTTTTTTAAGACCGGAAACACTGAAAAAAGCAAGGAGAGATTTTGAAGAAGGAAAGATTTCAAAAGAAGAACTGACAAAAGTAGAGGATGCTGCAATTTTAGACCTGGTAGAGAAGCAGAAAAAAGCCGGATATCATGTGATCACAGACGGCGAGTTCAGAAGAGCAACCTGGCATCTGGATTTTATGTGGGGATTTAATGGGGTGGGACATGAGCCGACCAAGACCGGGTTACCATTTCACGGAGAAGCTGCAATGATCGATGATACGTATCTTACCGGAAAGATTTCCGTAGATCAGCATCCGTTTGTAGAGCATTTCAAATTTGTAAAGGCACTGGAAGATGAAAGTACAGTAGCAAAGCAGACAATCCCGGCACCGGCACAGTTCCTGGAACAGTTTATTATGCCAATGTCCCTTCCAAATACCAATCAGTATTATCCGGATGTGGAAGAACTGGCAGAAGATATCGCAAATGGATATAAGAAAGTTATTCGTGACCTGTATGATGCGGGCTGTAGAAGCATTCAGTTGGATGACTGTTCATGGGGAATGTGTGTAGATCCACATGCTGCAGCAATTTTCGGAACCGATGAAGCCGGACTTCAGAAAATCATGGAACAGCTTCTTGCTATCAATAACCGTGCAATTGAGGGAGCGCCGGAGGATCTGGTGATCAACACTCATGTATGCCGTGGAAATTTCCATTCTACTTATGCAAGCAGTGGTGCATATGACCGTGTGGCAGAAGCTTTATTCGCCCGTGAAAATGTAAGTGCATATTATCTGGAATTTGATGATGCACGTTCTGGTGGATTTGAGCCGTTGAAGAGTGTAAGTGGTGATAAAAAAGTGGTTCTCGGTCTGATCACAACCAAGTCACCAAAGCTGGAAGATAAAGAAGACGTAATTAAGAGAATCCATGAAGCAGCGAAATATGTCCCGCTCGACAGACTGTATTTGAGTCCACAGTGTGGATTTGCTTCCTGTGAAATCGGAAATAAACTGACAGAAGAAGAACAGTGGAAGAAGCTTGCACTGGTAAAAGAAATCGCGGAAGAAGTATGGGGTGAAGAAAAATAAGCCAGATATAAAAATTTAATAAATAAGATACATACAGCTCCTTTCAAATCGTGCTACAATAGAAGCAGATTTGAAAGGAGCTGAAAATTTATGAATGAAGTAATCAAAAATATGGAAGAACGCAGAAGTGTCCGTGGATACAAACCGGATATGATCAGAAAAGAGGATCTGGATACGATCATTGAGGCCGGAACTTATGCGGCAACGGGAATGGGAATGCAGTCACCGATCATCGTGGCAGTGACGGATAAAGCAACAAGAGATCAGCTTTCAGCAATGAATGCAAAAATTATGGGAACCGATACAGATCCGTTTTATGGTGCACCGGTAGTTCTTATTGTACTTGCAGATAAGGCAAGACCGACATATCTTTATGATGGAAGTCTTGTGATGGGAAATCTGATGAATGCGGCGCATTCGCTTGGAATCGGAAGCTGCTGGATCCACCGGGCAAAAGAAGAATTTGAATCCGAGGAAGGAAAGGCTCTTCTGAAAAAATGGGGAATCGAAGGAGACTATGAAGGAATCGGTCATTGCGTACTTGGATATGCGGCAGCAGAACTTCCTGCAGCAAAACCAAGAAAAGAAAATTATGTCTATTATGTAGAAGCATAGGAGTGTGACATATGGATTACGAAGGACAGATTTGCCGGGCCCCGATGGAAAGAAGTTCTTTCATGCTTCCGGTTATGGTTGGATGCTCATATAATCAGTGTAAATTCTGTAATTTATTCCGGCATCTGAAGTATCGGGAACTTCCGATGGAACAGATTGAAGCGGAACTAAAGAGAGTGCGGGAACTGCATGGAAAGCCGAAGAAGATCTTTCTGGGGGATGGTAATGCATTTGGTCTGAAGACAGAAAAATTGTATGAGATTCTGGATCTGATCGCATATTACTTCCCGGAATGTGAAGGGATTAATATGGATGCGACTGTTACGAGTATTTTACATAAAAGCCAGGAAGAGCTGGAAATGCTTGCCAGAAAAAAGGTAAAGCATCTGTATCTTGGAATCGAGAGCGGACTGGATGATGTGCTGAAATTTATGAAAAAAGATCATGATCTGGCACAGGCATATCAGGCAATCGACAGGCTTCATGAAGCAGGACTGATCTATGATGCACATATTATGACCGGAGTCGCAGGAAAAGGAAGAGGAATGGAAAATGCAGAAGCACTGGCGCAGTTCCTGAACAGGACCAATCCGGCGCATGTAGTGAATTTTTCCATGTTTCTGCATAAAGAAGTTCCGTTGTATCAAGATATACGGCAAGGTACTTTTGTTCCGGCAGATGAGCTGGAAACAATTCGGGAAGAATATCATCTGATCGAGAGGATCGCACCGGAAAAAGTAGGAGCAAATATTTTATATGATGGTTTTCATGACTTTATCCATGTGAGAGTCAGAGGACATCTTCCGGGTGATAAAGAAAAAATGCTTGCCAAATTAAATGGTATCATTCAGGAATATGAAGGAAAAGAACCGGTTTATTCCTTTGTACAGGGGGAATGCCCGGATCTGGAATACTGTGATGATGGTAAGGCAGTATGGGATATGGACCGGAAGACTTCATAGAATCCGCTGTACTATGAATCAGCAGAAATTGAGCGCGTCAGCAGGCGCGCTCTTGAACTTTGGAACAGAAAATATGTCATAAAAAATCCACTGTATCTGATCTTTCAGCTACAGTGGATTTTAATTTGATCCATCCATTGGATTATCCTCCTTATTCACTTCTTATCTATCTGAAACTATTATCTCAAATAGTTTTTTCTATGTAAATTTCAATAATTATTATGCCATTGGTCTGCACCTCTTGCTCTCATTGATTTGATATTGTATAAATTATCTTGCCATTGGTCTGTACCTCTTGCTTTCATCAGATTTATTCTGGTTTTAAATTATGTTCCTTTTGGTCCATACCTCTTACTTTCATTAGATTTGTTCTGGTTTTAAATTAAGTTTCCGGTGGTCTGTACCTCTTACTTTCATTAGATTTTGTTCTGGTTTTAAATTATGTTCCTTTTGGTCCGTACCTCTTACTTTCATTAGATTTGTCCGAGTTTTAAATTAAGTGTCCTTTGATCCATACCTCTTACTTTCTTAGACTTTGGAGTTAAGATTAAGTTTCTGGTGGTCCGTCCTCCTTTTGTTTTGTTGATATTATAATATCTCATAAAATACAAAATGTCAATAAGAATTCTGAAAAAAATAAAATAATTTTAAATATATGAAATAAATCAGGAATACAGATAAAAAATAGAGAAATATATATGATAAACAAATAAATATACAGAAAAAGCAGAAGGCGCAGTCCGAATTTCGACTACAGGAAATGAAATGACGATGTGGATATGCGGAATCCGCAGATCATCGAGACGGTATGGGGAGTCGGATACCGGTTTAACCGGTTGTAAAAACAATTGGTGTTATATAATATCTTTATGGATAAAATCCCAATTGTAAGTTCATGGTTGGCATGATAAGATGATACCATGAATTTACAAAGGAGAAGACTATGAATCACTATACTGGATATGAATTACTGTGGCTCTTTTTTATTTATTCTTTTGGTGGCTGGGTATTGGAAACGATATCGGCAACTTTGAAGCAGAGAAAGTTTGCTAACCGAGGTCTGGTAAATGGACCGTTCTGTGTGCTCTATGGTCTGACCGCAATTGCGATGACAGTGGGATTACAGGAACTTCGGGGAATCTGGCTATTTATCTTTGCAACGGTCTATGCAACAGTTGCAGAATGGGTCAGTGGACATCTGATCGAAAAAGCATTCAAGGCAAGATGGTGGGATTATTCAAATATCAAATGGAACCTGGATGGATATATTTGTCTTCCGGCTTCACTATTTTGGGGTGTGCTCGGTTATCTGGCAGTGAGATGGTGCAATGGGGTCACGTTGATTTTATTACATATTCTGCCGAAGCTTCTGATGCATATTGTGCTGCTGACACTGATCGGTGTACTTTTTGTGGATATCTTTGGTTCCTTTATGCTTCTTACCGGAAAGAGTAAGAATCCGGAGCGCTGGATCGCAACGGATGCCGGGATGGATAAGATCAGCACAAAAATTGCGGGAAAGATTGCCGGAAGTCTGGAAAAGCGTCTGAAAAAAGCATATCCAAAGGCAAGAAAAATTGAAGAGGAAATCCGGGAAGAGAACGAAGAAAAGATATTTGCAAAAGGGTGCGGCTTTTATAAGATCGTGATGCTGTTTATGATCGGTGCTTTTCTGGGAGATATCACAGAAACGCTTTTCTGTCGTGTGACGGCTGGAGTATGGATGAGCAGAAGCAGTGTGGTCTGGGGACCGTTCAGCATTGTCTGGGGGCTTGCAATTGCGCTTGTCACAGCACTTTTGTACAAATATAAGGATAAAGGGGATCGTTTTCTTTTCCTTATAGGAACATTGCTTGGTGGTGCTTATGAGTATTTCTGCAGTGTGTTTACGGAACTTGTATTTGGAAAAGTGTTCTGGGATTACAGTAAGATCCCGTTTAACCTGGGAGGTCGAATCAATCTGCTTTACTGCTTTTTCTGGGGAATTGCTGCGGTTGTGTGGTTTAAAATATTATTTCCACCTGTGGAAAAATGGATTGAAAAAATACCGGCAGTTGCAGGAAAGATTCTGACCTGGGTTTTACTGGGATTTATGGTTTGCAACATTCTGGTATCCTGTGTGGCACTGGTAAGATATGATGAGAGAGGAAATGGTGTGCAGGCGACAAATGCCGTCCAGAAGTGGGCGGATGCACATTATGATGACGCAAAGATGAAGAAAATCTATCCAAATGCGAAGGGGATAAATTAGAAAAAAAGCGGGAACATATTGACAAAATTCTATATGAAGAGTAAGATGCAGTTAGAAAACCGGTGTGAGAAATAGAATGCACCGGTTAAAAAATGAAAAATATATAGAAATATTTCTATATTTCTATGGGAAGGGAGAGAGCATGAAAATCATAAAAAACGGATGGGATTTCTTTCAGGACCAGATTCTTGGAATGCACTGGCTGAAAGATCTGATCGGAAAACTTCTTGTTAAAGCCGGATTGGGAGAGGGAAGGTTTCCAGGAGAATTTCTTCACTTTTTCTTGTATGATATCATAAAAATTTTTGTGCTGCTTGCGGTGCTGATCTTTGTGATATCCTATATTCAAAGCTATTTTCCGCCAGAGAAAAGCAGAAAGATTATGGGAAGATTTCATGGAATCTGGGCGAATCTGATCGGAGCACTTCTAGGAACAGTGACTCCGTTCTGCTCCTGCTCATCGATTCCGATCTTTATGGGATTCACCAGTGCGGGATTGCCGCTGGGAGTTACTTTCTCGTTTCTGATTTCATCTCCGATGGTGGATCTGGGATCTCTGATTCTTCTGATGAGTGTCTTTGGAGGGAAGATCGCATTTGCTTATGTGATTGTTGGACTTGTCATAGCTGTTATAGGGGGAACGATCATTGAGCGGCTGCATATGGAAGACCAGGTAGCAGATTTTATCCGGCAGGCGCCGAATGTGGAGGTAGCTTCGCCGTCGCTTACAATAGCAGACCGTATGGATTATGCAAAAAATCAGGTTGTGGCTACCGTCAAAAAGGTAGCTCTGTATATCGTTGTCGGAGTCATCATCGGGGCAGCTATCCACAATCTGATCCCAGAGCATATCGTCCGAAGCATTCTTGGAAAACAGACCTGGTACGCCGTGCCACTGGCGACAGCAGTAGGCGTTCCGATGTATGCAGATATTTTCGGAACCATCCCGGTTGCAGAAAGCCTGCTCGCAAAAGGGGCAGGACTTGGAACGATTTTATCCTTTATGATGGGAGTGACTACACTTTCCCTTCCATCTATGGTAATGCTGTCCAAAGCGATTAAGAAAAAGTTACTCGGAACATTCATTGGAATCGTGTGTATCGGAATTATCATTGTGGGGTATGGGTTTAATGTGATAATATAGGGTAGCAAACTCATATGCCGTTCGTGCTTGCACGAAAAGGCATATGAATTTGCTACCCGCCGGCCATGAGGAAGGAGCGATTCACAAAGTAAATCAGCGGATTCCGAATGGACGAAGGATTGCGGGAGCAGCAACGCTGCGGAGCAATCCGTAATATTATCAAAAGTAGTGGGGCGAATTTAAATATCATTCGTGCTTGCACGAAAAGGCATATGAATTTGCTACCCGCCGGATATGAGGAAGGAGCGATTTACGAAGGAAATGCAGATAGACTATGAAAAATATGCCCGTATATTCAAAGTGATGTCGGATCCGAAACGCCTGAAGATCATCGACATGTTATCCGAAGGAGAATTATGTGCCTGTAAGATCCTGGAGGAATTCCATATTACACAGCCGACCTTATCGCATGATATGAAGCTGATGTGTGATCTGGGAATCGTAAAGGCGCGCAAAGAAGGAAAATGGATGCAGTATTCTCTGGATCTGGATGTGATGAATGAGGTTTACAAGACGGTTGGGCGGCTGATGATCCCGGGAGATTATGCAGGGCTTTTAAATTGCAATTGTAATACAGAAAAGGAAGAAAAATAAGTTGCAGCGGCAGCAGAGCAAATCAGGGTGCAGTTGCAGTATAGAAAAAGGAGAAATGAATCATGAGTAAGATTAAATTGTATTTTTTGACGGGATTTCTGGGATCCGGCAAGACGACGATCCTCCGGAATTTGCTGGAAAATATGGAAGGAACAAAGGTTGGAGTGATCCAGAATGAACTGGGAAAGATCAGTATTGACGGAACGGTGCTTCAGAATAATGATATTCAGATGGTAGAACTGAACCGGGGATCGATTTTCTGCAGCTGTCTGAGATTATCCTTTGTGGATGCGCTGGTTCAGATGTCCAGAAAAGGTCTGGAATACGTGTTTGTAGAGAGCTCAGGGTTTGGAGATCCGTCCAATGCGGAAGAAATTCTTGCGGCGACGGAAGTGATGGCTCCGGATGCATATGATTTCAAAGGCTGTATCTGTCTGGTGGACTGCTATAATTTTCTGGATCAGATCGGGGATTCAGAGACAATTGATCGTCAGCTTAAACACTGCAATCTTGCGGTTCTGACAAAGGTTGATCTGGTGGACAGCGAGCAGATTGAACAGGTGAAAGACAAAGTGCGTGAAATTAATCCGGTATGCCCAATTACAGAGAGTGCCAATGGAAATATTGACCGTTCGTTTTATGATATGGATCTGATGCTGTATAAATGGGCAGAATGTGAGGATACTACGAATTCATCGAAAAATAAACCAAAAACATTTTCCATGGATTTTACAGGAGAGATCCAGAAGGAAAAGCTGGAAGCTTTCCTTGCAAAGATTGAACCGGATGTTTTCCGTGTAAAGGGATTCTTTAAAGTGGAAAAAGAAGGATGGGAAAAAGTTGATATAGTCGGAAAGAAACGGGATTATGCGCCTTACGAACCACAGCCGAAGTCTCAGCTTGTATTTATTTCCAAAATCGGAATTGCACTGATCCGGGAGATCGCGGCGGCGTGGGAAGAGTGTGTGGGACTTCCTATGAAACTGAACAATTAAATCTGGAGGCGGGATATGAATATAAAAGTAATTGGAAGCGGCTGTGAGAACTGTGATAAGACAAATGCGGTTGTGAAGGAGTGTCTTGAAGAGCTCGGGATGGATACGGAAATCGAGAGAGTGACAGACCTGGTTGAGATCGTAAAGCTGGGAGTGATGACGGCTCCTTCGGTGATGATTGACGGGAAACTAGTTGTTGCAGGTCAGGTGCCATCAAAAAAACAGATGATGAAGATATTGAAAAAATGAGGTAAAAACAATGGCAAACAAATTTCATGATTTTGATGAACCGATCAATCGTATTGGCACAGATTCTTTCAAATGGGATTATGAAGGAGAAAATGGAAAGTATATTCCGCTTGGAGTAGCAGATACAGACTTCAAAGCACCGGAAGAAGCAATTGCAGCAGTTCGTAAACGTACAGAATTTGGTGTGTATGCATATGGTGCACTGCCACAGGAAAGATTTGCAGCATCAATCTGTAACTGGTATAAAAAGAGATATGGTCTTACTGTTGACCCGGAAACAATCCGTCATTCACAGGGACTAATGACAGGTGCTTTATGGATGATCCTGAATGCATATACCCGTCCGGGCGATAAAGTGCTGATCCAGGCTCCGGTTTACCATACATTCAGCATCGTAATCAAAGGTGCAGGACGTTTTGTTGAAAGCAATGATCTGGTACTCGAAGATGGCCGTTATGAGATGAATTTTGAAGATCTTGAGAAGAAAGTAGCAGATCCAAGAGTAAGAATCATGCTGATCTGTAACCCACACAATCCGGTAGGACGTGTATGGACAAAAGAAGAACTTATCAAAGTTGCAGAAATCTGTAAGAAAAACAATACAATTCTTGTTGGTGATGAGATTCACGGAGATATTGTATACGGAGAACACAAACATACTCCATTATTCTCACTTTCAGATGACCTTACAGACAATATCGTTGTAATGGGATCACCAAGTAAGACATTCAATCTTGCATGCTTCTATTCTGCATATGTTGTAATCAAGAATAAAGCGCTTCGCGACCAGTACAATGTGGTATATGATGATTTCCACTTTGACTATAACTATCTTGGAATCGAAGCACTTATGGCATGCTACAACGAGTGCGATTACTATGTAGACCAGCAGAATGAATATTTCTGGAAGAATATCGGTGTAGTAAGAGATTTCCTTGCGGAGAATATGCCGGAAGTTAAGATGATTGAACCAGAAGGAACTTACCTGCTGTGGATTGATTTCAGTGCATGGAATATGGAACAGGATGATCTGATGAATGCATTTGCAGAAGCAGGTGTTCGTTTGAACAGTGGAACAAACTATGGTGAATGCGGAAAAGGATATGTTCGTCTGAATGTGGCAACACAGACCGCAGTATTAAAGAAAGGTCTGGAGTGCATTAAAGTAGCACGTGACAGCCATATGGCATAACAGAAAGAAGGAGCAAAAGATATGGCAACAAGACCAAGAACGGAGAATAATCCTTTTGCATATGGAATGCGCCTTTTAGCTGTTTTTTATAATGAAATGGAAAAGAATAAAGACAAAATTTCATTTATAAAAAGTTATCAGGAAATAGAAAAGATTTTTTATAAGAATGTCCTCCGGCTCTATAAAGATATTTTGTAAATAGTTGATCATAAATACAGGGCGCATCCGGAAACCGCCGGGTATTGTGCCGAGTTTTTTGAATCCAATTCGTTCATAAAGATGTAATGCTGGGGTGTTGGTAGCAACAACCGCATTAAATTGCAGAATGCGGAACTGGTTTTCTTTTGCTTTCTGCAGACAATCAAGAACCAGTTTTTCACCTATATGCAATCCACGGATATTTTTACGGACAGCATAGCTGGCATTACAGATGTGCCCACATCTTCCAACATTATTAGGATGAAGGATATAAAGGCCAAGAATTTCGTGAGTGTCCGCATTTTCTGCAATACCGGTATAAGTCTGTTCCTGAAAAAATAAGTTGGCAACGTTAGCTGTCATTTCGGTATCCTGTGGAAATGCATTTCCGTCTGTTACAACCTCATTCCATATCTGTGCTGCAGAGGCAGCATCTTTACTCTGATAAGCTCTGATTTGAATATTCATATTATAAAACCTCCTTTCTATTTCCTGTTGAAATTATTTTAAAATACACCTACAATAAAGTAAAACTATGAATTATTCAAAATAAGAATAGTATTACTTAAAATAAATATTTAAATTAAGAGGTGAACAGATGTGGAAAGTGCCAGATGTAAAGCTTTTATGTATGCTGCAGATACTGGGAGCTTTACAAAAGCAGCAGAGAGATTAAATTATACACCGTCAGGAGTCAGTCAGCTTGTTGGAGCTTTGGAGAACGAAACAGGTCTTACCTTACTCAGACGAACGAGGAAAGGGGTTACCCTAACACCGGATGGGGAAATTCTTTTGCCTGCAGTCAGAGAATTTCTTGAAAAAGAAAATCGAATCTATGAGCTCGCAGCAGAAGTAAAGGGACTTCTTGTAGGCAGTGTGACGATTGCAGCATATTCCAGTATTTCTACGCACTGGCTTCCGGAGGTGATCCGGGACTTTGAACAGGATTATCCGCAGATCGAAATCCGGCTTATGGAGGGAATCCGGCAGGAAGTGACAAGATGGCTGGATGAAAAAAAGGCGGATATCGGATTTTTAAGTTATCAGGAGCCAATGCCGTATGAGTGGACACCACTGGACTATGATGAAATGCTGGCAGTTTTGCCAAAAGATCATCCGTATGCATCAAAAGAAAGTTATCCGTTAATCAATTGTGAGACCGATTCGTTTATTATGCCGGCACTTGGACGGGATGATGATGTGGTTTCGCTGTTTGAGCGAAATGGAATCAAACTGAATATTCATTTTACAACTCTGGAAAATTTTGCGACAATGGCAATGATTGAAAAGGGACTTGGAATGAGTGTGATGAACAATCTGATCACGGAAAAGTGGAATTGTGATGTAGTGAAGATTCCGGTAGATCCACCATCAAGGATCACACTTGGACTTGCAGTTCCGTCGTATAAACAGGCATCACCAGCGGTAAAAAGATTTATCAAATATGCGGTTGAGAGACTGAAAAAGATAGAATAGAGGAGAACAGAAAATGGCAGATTTATTTCATCGCGTAAGTATCAGAAAATATCAGGACAGACCAGTGGAGAGGGAAAAGATTGTGGAAATCCTTCGCGCGGCAATGGCAGCACCGTCTGCAAAGAACCAGCAGCCGTGGGAATTCTATGTAATTACCAAAAAAGATACACTGGAGAAATTATCAAAGGCAAGTCCGTATGCAGGGATGACGGCGAATGCACCGGTGGCAATCATATCTGCATATCGGAAAGATTGTGATGTCCCATGTTATGCGGACATCGATATGAGTATTGCAATGGAGAACTTATGGCTTAAGACAGATGAAATCGGACTTGGCGGAGTCTGGCTTGGAATTGCTCCGATCGAAGAGCGGATGAAGGAAGTGGAAGAGATCGTTGGGATTCCGGAAGATCAGAGAGCATTCGCAATCTTTCCACTTGGATATCCGGCGGAAGAAAGAGCGCAGCAGGACCGGTTTGATGAGAGCAGGATTCATTTTGATGCGTAGAAGTTCTGTGAAAATGTTTAGGTAAAGCATAAGAAAACAGGACAGATATTTGATATCATTTTTATCAGAAAATGAGGAAAGTGATATCAAATATCTGTCCTGTTTTTGTGTATACGATGTGCAAAATGCAGATTTATGTTTGCATAAGGATTTGTATTTGGAAAAAGTACATCACCTGGCTGTTAAGCAAGATGGTACACAAGCTGAGCAGGAGCAGCCTGCTCGATTATTACGACACAGCCGGCGTCAGAAACTCTTTAATATAATAAAGTGCCGCACCAATCGCAGGAGTATACTGTCCATGATTTCCCACCAGAAGCTGGCTTTCGTCCATCTGGAAAAGGGAACTTTCATTGATCTTGCTTAAAAGATACTGCATATCTGCTTCCTGAAAATATGGTGCAAGATATCCGCTGATGATCACCGGACTGTCGATCACAAGATTCAGGTTACGGATTGCAAAGGCAAGGTGGTCAAGATAGTCTCTCCAGATTTGTGTGAGATTCAGAGCATGTGTCTGATGCAGGAGGTTAAAAAATTCTTTGACCGGCATACCGGAAGCTGCTTTCAGGGCATTTGCAGAACAGTAAGTTTCCAGACACCCGTGATTGCCGCAATAACATTTCGGACCATTTGGATCAATGCAGATGTGTTCAATCAGACCACTACGCATATGATCGCCCTGGTGAACTTCATGTCCGGTGATGATCGCACCGCCAAGGTTAGGATTCAGAAGAAAAATCAGGGCACTGTCAAATTGTGGATGATTCCAGAGTTCCAGATCTGCAGCGGCTTTTGAATCGTGTTCCAGATGACATGGATACGGAAGTCTGGAAGAAAAATCAGACAGCTGCATGTTTGCATTTCCCATGATATCGCCGTAAGTAACAACATTTCCGTCCGGGGAGATGACGCCCTGGGTGGCAATCGAAATCCCTTCAATTTTCTCAGGATCATAATGATTCTTTTGGATAAACAGTTCTACATTTGCAGCAAGGGCAGAGTAGTAAGCATCGCTGCTCTCGTATGGCAGCTCAATCGTTTCGGTTGCAATTGCATCTCCATATAGATTTACGGCTACAATATGAAACATATCTTTTAAAATCCCAAGTCCGATCGAAATACGGAAATCTTCAACAATTTTTATAATCTGGGCCTTTCGTCCGCCGGTTGATTCAAAATATCCATTCCGGCTGATCAGACCGTCATTTTCCAGCTCATTTAAATTCTGGCTGACAGTAGAAAGTCCCATCTGCAGATCCTGAACGATCTGGAGTTTGGATGTTTCTTTTTGCTGATAAATATATTGGTACACTTTTTCCCGATTGATTTTTTTCAGGGTAATCGTGGTCATTCCTTTTTCTTTCATGATATTCTCCTTTACTTATGCGTGAATCATACACACAAGATATGAACTTATTCTAATATAGATGTGCGGATAAAACAAGAGCTTTCTGATTCGCTTTGTGAAAAATAGATAAAAATAGAATTGTAAAATTGTATTTTTTGTCAATAGACAACTCACTTTTGTGGTTATATACTACACTTACAACTTAGATATAAGCGTAAGTCAAAAACATAACTAAAAAGAAAAAGTAAAACGGGAGGTAACAAAATGAAGTTAACAATCGAAGGAATCAAAGACCGTGCGGCATGGGAGAAGGCAGGAATTGCACTTCCGGGATATGATGTGGAGAAGATATCTGAAAAAGCAAAAGAAGAACCGGGATGGGTTCATTTTGGAATCGGTAATATTTTCCGTATTTTTATCGGTGGAATTGCAGACGGACTTCTGGAAGAAGGTGTACTGGACAGAGGAATCACCTGTGTAGAGACATTTGACTATGACGTAGTAGATAAAATTTATGATCCATATGACAATCTGGGACTGAGCGTAATTCTGCATGGGGACGGAACACGTGAATATAAAGTACTCGGATCCCTTGCAGAAGCAGTAAAAGCACAGTCTTCTGATTTGGCACAGTGGAACCGCCTGAAAGAGATCTTTACAAGCAAATCTCTTCAGATGGTATCCTTTACAATTACCGAAAAAGGATATGCTCTGCAGAAAGCGGACGGAACCTGGTTTCCATTCGTGGAAGCGGACATTAAGAACGGACCGGACAAAGCGACAGGAGCCATGGCAGTACTGGTAGCAATGCTTTATGAAAGATTCAAAGCAGGAAGATATCCAATTGCATTGGTATCTATGGATAACTGTTCCAAGAATGGTGCAAAACTCCGTGAATCTGTTCTTACAATGGCAGAAGAGTGGAAGAAGCAGGGATTTGTAGATGATGATTTCATTACATATGTAAGTGATGAAAAAGTCGTTGCCTTCCCATGGACCATGATCGACAAGATCACTCCACGTCCGAGCGAACAGATTGCAGATGATCTTGAAGCTCTCGGTGTGGAAAAAATGCAGCCGGTCATCACCGGAAAGAAGACTTACATTGCTCCATTTGTAAATGCAGAAAAACCGCAATATTTGGTCATTGAAGACAGTTTTCCGAACGGACGCCCGGCACTGGAAAAAGGATTTGGAGTTTATATGGCGGACAGAAATACAGTAAATCTTTCGGAACGAATGAAAGTAACGGTATGCTTAAATCCGGTTCATTCAGCCACAGGTCCGCTTGGTGTCGTACTTGGATATGATCTGTTCGCACATATGCTTAATACCAATGAAGATATGATGAAGATGGCAAGAATGGTTGCTTATGACGAAGGACTTCCGGTAGTGGCAGATCCTGGAATCCTTTCTCCACAGGCATTTGTGGATGAACTTTTTAATGACCGTTTTCCGAATGAATATCTGGGAGATACAAATCTCCGTCTTGCAGTTGATGTGTCACAGATGGTTGGTATCCGTTTTGGCGAGACGGTAAAAGCTTATGTGGCAAAATACGGAGATGCATCAAAACTGACAGCAATTCCGCTTGGTATTGCAGGCTGGCTCAGATATATGCTGGCAGTTGATGATGAAGGAAACAAATTCGAACTGGCACCGGATCCGATGAATGAAGAAATCGGAGAACAGCTTGGTGACATCGTCGTTGGAAAGCCGGAGACATTGAAAGACCAGCTGAAACCGATCCTGTCTAATGAACGTCTGTTCTTTACCGATCTTTACAAAGATGGTGTCGGTGAAAAGATTGAAGAAATGTTTCGTGAAATGATCGCAGGACCAGGTGCTGTAAAAGCAACGATCCACAAATATGTTCACTAATCAGGAAGAATACGGGAGGAAATGAAAATGTCAGAAACAGTATTTGCAGCAGATCCGACAAGACTGCTGATCGCTGCGGCAGCGGGAATCGTCTTATTATTACTGCTGATCATAAAATTTAAATTTCATCCGGTATTGTCTCTGTTGATTTCTGCTCTGTTGATCGGACTCGGAGCCGGGATGCCGGTTCCGACTCTGGTAAATACGGTAGAAAAAGGTGCAGGAGAAACCTTACAGGGAATTGTACTGCTGATCGGTCTGGGTTCCCTGTTCGGAGGTATATTGGAAGTGTCGGGTGGCGCACAGTGTGTTGCACAGACACTGGTTAACAGGTTTGGTGAAAAAAAAGCAGGGATTGCCCTTGGAATTACCGGACTTGTAGTTGGAACGACTGTTTTCTTTGAGGCAGGAGTTGTAATCTTGATTCCGCTTGCTTTCGGACTGGCAAAGAAAACAAAAAAATCAACTTTGTATTATGTGATTCCGCTTCTTGCAGGTCTTGCAACCGGATTTGCCTTTATCCCGCCGTCAGCTGGATCGGTTCTGGTTGCCAATATGCTTGGAGTAGATCTTGGAATTATGATCGCAGTTGGTGTGCCGATCGGAATTTTATCACTTATTTTTGCCGGAATTTTATGGTCAAAATTTATCGGGACCAAGATCCATACCGGACTTCCAACTACAGTTTCAGAAGTAAGGGAAGAGGAAGAAGCAAATCTTCCCAAATTTTCAACTGTCATTGCAATCATCCTTGTTCCGCTGGTACTCATTCTGTGCAGCACACTTTCGGAATATATTCCGGCACTTGATGGAATACGACCGGTACTGGAATTTGTGGGAACACCATTTGTAGCGCTGATCATTGCAGTTCTGTGTGCAATGTATTTTCTTGGAAAGAAGCAGGGATATGACGGGGAACAGCTGAAAAAGATCATGGACAGATCTCTCCGACCGACAGGACAGATCCTTCTGGTCATTACCGGAGGCGGAATCATTCGTTGGGTGCTTCAGGACTGCGGGATGGGAGACATCATCGGACCGGCACTGGAAAAGAGCGGTCTTCCGTTAATCTTAGTTGCATTTCTGATCGCAGCTCTGGTAAGAGCATCGGTTGGAGCGGCAGTGGTTGCGATGACGATGGCAGCCGGAATTATGGCATCCATGCCGGCGGTTGCAGGACTTTCGCCATTATACCTTGCAGCGATGGTCTGTGCGATTACCGGTGGTGCAACGGCATTCAGTCATGTGAATGATTCTGGTTTCTGGCTGGTAAGCTCCTTGCTGGAAATTGATGAAAAGACAACCTTAAAATCATGGACGATGATGGAGACGATTATCGGATTTACCGGTCTTATCTGTGCCCTGATTATCAGCATATTTGCTTAGGAGGAAAAAATGATTGCGAAAGTAATATTGGGAACCATGACAAATGCACGGAAACTGGTTAGCATTGCAGAGCGGATTTCCTGTGACGTAGAGCTTTGCAGTGGCAGATATGTGGTCAATGCGAAATCCATGCTCGGTGTTTTAAGTATGCCTAAATTTGAATACGGAGAACTGCATATCCACACGGACGAAGAAAATGAATGCAACCAGGTTCTGGAGAGACTGCTTGAAGAAGGACTTCTTGCAGATACCAATGATGCGGCAAAACGGTCGCTTTACGACATTACAACATTTGGTGAGATCCTGATCGATTTTACCTGGCAGGGAGTAAATGAAGACGGGCAGACACTATTTGCCCAGAATCCGGGTGGCGCTCCTGCAAATGTTGCAGTTGCGGTGGCAAAACTTGGTGGACATACCGCTTTTATCGGGAAGGCAGGAAAGGATATGCATGGAGAGTTTTTGAAATCTGTGCTGGAAAAAGAAAACGTGGAAACGGAAGGAATGCTTCTGGATGAAAAATATTTTACGACTCTTGCGTTTGTAAATATTGATGAGAATGGAGAGAGAACATTTTCTTTTGCAAGAAAACCGGGAGCAGATACCAGAATGGAAAAAGAAGAAATCGATGTTGATATTCTGGATAAGACACATATTTTCCATGTCGGTTCTCTGTCACTTACGGAACAGCCGGCAAGAGATACCACACATTATGCGATCCGGCGCGCAAAAGAAAAAGGAAGTATTATCTCGTATGATCCGAATTACAGAGCCTCTTTATGGAAGGATGAGGAGACTGCAAAGAAACAGATGAGAAGTCTGGTTCCTTACGTGGATATCATGAAAATTTCAGATGAAGAAACGAAGCTCCTGACAGACAAAGAAAGTCCGGAAGAAGCGACAGAAATTTTATTCCGGAAGGGTGTCAAGATCGTTGCAGTCACGCTGGGAAGCGATGGAGCATATCTGTACTGCAAAGAAGGCGGTGTACATATTCCGGGATTTGTGAGCAAAGCGGTGGACACCAATGGGGCAGGAGATTCCTTCTGGGGAGGATTTTTATACTGTATCAGCAAAGCCGGAAAGAGACCGGAAGCATTTACCATGGATGAACTGAAAGAGTATGTACGGTTTGGCAACGCGGTGGCAAGCCTTTGTGTAGAGAGGAAAGGCGCGATCCCTGCAATGCCGGAACTTGCACAGGTTGAAGAAAGGATGGGACGTTAAGATGGATCTGAAAACATATACAACAGGGATTCAGCATATCGGGATTCCGACAAATGATATTGAAAAAACAATTGCTTTTTATCAGAAACTGGGATTTGAGATTGCACTTCAGACGGTGAATGAAGAAGCAGACGAAAAGGTTGCATTTCTGGAACTGGAAACGCTTGTGATCGAGACTTATGAAAATAAGGCTGCAAAGATGGAGAGCGGAGCAATTGATCATGTGGCGATCAATGTGAAAGATATCGAAGAAGTGTATCGGTATATTGAAGCCGAAAAAATGAACACAACGAAGGATACCATTCATTTCCTTCCGTTCTGGGATAACGGCGTGCGGTTCTTTACGATTGAAGGACCGAATAAGGAGAAGGTAGAGTTCAGTCAGTATTTATAAAATTGTAGATTTTTCGATGGCTTATTATGAGCGGATGGATGAAGCAGTGAGATATGGACCGGTTTGCAGAAGAGATATCCGTCTTTATCGTGAACAGGAACAACAAATTTATAAATATGTATTGGAAAATGGCTTTATTACTACTGCTGAAACAGTAGAGATTTTAGGACAGATGTAAAACATCGTAGAGCCAGAGCTGTCTTGCTGAATATGGTTAAGGACGGTTATTTGAGAAAAGAGGGTGCGACACGAAGCGCTATTTATATAAAAAATACAGAAGAGAGATAATGCAGCATGGATACAGAAAAAGTAATTACTGTAAACGGATCATCCGCAGATTTGTCGTAAAATGTGGTCAAATCAAGAAACCTCCGTGCGAAAGCAAGTGAAAAATCCCTGTGAAGCTGAGAGATACGCCATGCACAGCCCGGGAAAGAATTCCCTCGCTGCCGGGCTGTCGCCCTATAAAATAGCAAAAATGGACGCCTTTGCAAGTAAACTTGCAGGGCGTTTATTTTCACCATTTTGCATGGCTCGTAGCGTTCACAAAATTTTCACAAAATAATTAGCACTCACATCTTGACAGTGCTAACAATAAGTGTTATATTACAGCTAGAACAAAGGAAGGGGAACAAAAAGAGATGATAAAGATTCCACCGACCGGTGTTTGAGATGACAACAACACTTCAGAGTAAATCCGAATGTGCTAAATAAATTAATAAATGTCTTTTGAAAGGAGATATGACTTATGTTAATGCCTAGTATTTTTGGAGAGAACTTATTGGATGATTTCTTTGGAGAACCATTTGGAGGATATGATTACAGTGAATCCGGACTTATGACAACGGATGTAAAAGATACCGATAAAGGCTATGAAGTAACGATGAACATGCCTGGAGTTAAAAAAGAAGATGTAAAAGCAGAACTGAAAGATGGTTATCTGACAGTCAGTGCTGAGACGAACACGAAGAAAGATGAAAAAGCTGAAGATGGCAAGTACATCCGCCGTGAACGTTACAGTGGATCCTGCAGCAGAAGCTTTTATGTAGGCGACGGTGTCAAACAGGAAGACATCAAAGCCAAATTTGAAGACGGTACATTGAAACTGTTCGTACCGAAAGAAGCAGCAAAACCTGCTGTAGAACAGAAGAAATACATTTCCATTGAGGGATAATCAGAATGCGGATTGTAAGCGTCCGGTTACAAGGCTGCCAGATGAGGCAGCCGCTTAAAAAGAAAGTTAGCTAAATTCAGATAGATTTATAAGGAGGAACGACTTATGTTAATGCCTAGTATTTTTAATGATAACTTATTTGATGATTTCTTTGATTTTCCATTTTATGATGATAAAGCAGATCGTAAGATCCAGAGAAAACTGTATGGACATCATGCAGGCAATCTGATGAAGACAGATATCAAAGAGAAAAAAGATGGATACGAACTGGAGATTGATCTTCCGGGATTCAAGAAAGATGAAGTTACAGCAGAACTGAATGACGGATATCTGACAGTCAGCGCTGCCAAAGGACTGGATCAGGATGAGCAGGAGAAAGAAACTGGTAAGTACATCCGTCGTGAACGTTACGCAGGAGCCTGCCAGAGAAGTTATTATGTAGGTGAAGATATCACGGAAGAAGATATCAAGGCTGAGTTTAAGCATGGTATCCTGAAACTCTTTGTCCCGAAGAAAGAAGTAAAACCGGCAGTAGAAGAGAAGAAATATATCAGTATCGAAGGATAATGACAACACGTTAAAAACTTTCAAATACACCATATGATGAGGGCAGCATACAGGAGCAAAATCCTGTATGCTGCCCTTTTTGCAATCTATATAAATGGAAATTTGAGAAAGTCTGGATAGTATAATGAAATTAGGATTTGATCTGTATTTTGAGATGTGGAAAAAGGGAGAAATATCCATCAGAAAAGCTGTGTAGTAGTGGTGAATCGAAAAATAAAATCTGAGAGAGTTTTCGAATGTGGGAATCGGAGAATTACAGATAATGAAAAATCAACCATGGGAAAGGGAATGTTTAGTGTTATGGCATGGACATTCCCTTTTCTGGACATAAGGATAATAAGAGGAACAGTTTGCTGGCATCGGCAAGCTGTATTATAGAAAAAGCCCTGCTTTATGCAAGGCTTTTGAAGTATGAGAAAGATTTTCATTTACCAGATTCCAAGCACATGCTGCATGGAAAGACTGGCGATCGTGATACCGATCCAACAGCAGAAACCAAGAGCGAGTGGTTTGCCGCCGGTTTTGATCAGCTTGATGATATTCGTATTCAGACCGACTGCACTCATGGCGAGGACGATGAAGAACTTGCTGAGTGTCTTCAGCGGAGTAAATACATCTGCGGATACGCCGGCTGAAGTTGCGATCGTTGTGATCACGGAAGCGAGAACAAAGTAGAGGATGAACATCGGGAAAATCTTTTTAAATTCCACTTTCTTTCCTTCGGCTTTGGAGCTGCGTGTCCGGATAAATGCGAGAACCAGTGTGATCGGGATGATCGCGAGCGTTCTGGTAAGTTTGACCGTAACTGCCTTATCCAGTGTGGCAGAACCGAGGGCGTAGAGCGAATCCCAGGTGGAAGCTGCTGCAGTTACGGAAGAGGTATCGTTGATCGCAGTTCCGGCAAAGATACCGAAGGCTTCCCCGCTTTTGGTTGAAAATCCAAGCAGTGCACCAAGTGACGGGAAGAACAGTGCGGCGAGCATGTTGAAAAAGAAGATAACAGAGATTGCCTGTGCAACTTCTTCATCATCCGCATCAATGACCGGTGCTGTTGCGGCAATTGCAGAGCCTCCGCAGATGGAAGATCCGACACCGACCAGTGTGGAAATATTTCCCGGTACATGCATAACTTTATGTAACAGATATGCAATGATCAGGGACGTTGAAATCGTCGTTACGATAATTGGCAGTGACTGTTTTCCGGTTTCCAGAATCACGGAGAGATTCAGTCCGAAACCGAGAAGGATTACAGCGTACTGAAGAACCTTCTTTGACACAAAAGTAATACCGTCCTGAAACATGGATTTGTCTTTTAATAATAAAGTAATGATCATTCCGGCAAGGATACCGAATACCGGTCCGCCGATGATCGGAAATGTCTGTCCGAGGAACCAGCATGGAACGGCGATGACCAGACAAAGTAAGATGCCTTTCCAGCTTTTTGTTATAAAATTCATAGAAATACCCCTTTCAAGTGAAATAAATAAGTTACTCTCATAACAATCTGTCCTATCATAGCATAAAAACAGCAGAATAAAAAGATGAAGGAAGGAAAATTTCAAAAGTAATTTGAGAATAAGGTGGAAATAATGAAAGATTCCCGATATAATAATATGTGATTTTGGGGACAAGGAGGTAAAGTGTGATAAAACGGGGAATCCGGACATTGCACAAAAGAAAGTGATGCATACACTGAAAAAATTTGTAAAATATTATGCGCCGTACAGGACAGTATTCTTTCTGGATCTGATCTGTGCGGCGATCATCAGTCTGGTGGATCTTGCATTTCCACAGATTTTAAGATCACTGACAAAGACTTTATTTACAGAGGATCCGTCACAGATCCTTGGAGCACTTCTGCCGATCGGACTGGCTTTGCTTGTGATGTATATCATACAGACATTTTGTAAATATTATGTCAGTTATCAGGGCCATATGATGGGGGCACATATGGAACGGGATATGCGCCAGAAGTTATTTGATCATTATGAGAGACTTTCTTTTTCTTATTATGACCAGAATAATTCCGGACAGATGATGAGCAAGCTGGTGTCGGATCTGTTTGATATTTCCGAGTTTGCGCACCATGGACCGGAGAATTTATTTATATCCGTAATTAAAATCGTTGGTTCGTTTACATTTTTGTTTCTTATTAACTGGAGACTGGCGATTCCGCTGCTTGTGATGGTTGTATTTATGCTGATCTTTTCTTATAAGCAGAACCGTCAGATGCAGGAGACTTTTATGGACAACCGGAGAAAGATCGGGGATGTCAATTCCAGTCTGCAGGATACACTTGCGGGAATCCGTGTGGTGCAGTCTTTTGCAAATGAAAAGATTGAACGGGAGAAATTCGAGAAAAGCAATGAAGGATTTCTGGTATCCAAGGATGCAAACTATCATTGTATGGGAAGCTTTATGAGTGGCAATCTTTTCTTCCAGGGAATGATGTATCTGATCACATTAGTGTTCGGCGGATGGCTGATTGCACATGGGAAAATGGAAGCTGCCGATCTTGCCATGTATGCGCTTTACATCGGAATTTTTATCAGCCCGATCCAGATTCTTGTGGAGCTTACCGAGATGATGCAGAAAGGTCTTTCCGGTTTCCGGCGCTTTCTGGATGTTGTGGAGACGGAGCCGGAGATTGTAAATGCACCGGATGCGGAGCCACTTGAAAATGTAAAGGGTGAAGTGGAATATAAAAATGTTTCTTTCCATTACAGCGATGATGATACGCCGGTACTGGATCGGGTATCTTTTAAGATCCCGGCTGGCAGATCCATTGCCCTTGTGGGACCGTCGGGAAGTGGAAAGACGACGATCTGTTCCCTGCTTCCAAGATTTTATGATGTGACCGGAGGTGTGATCACGATCGACGGGCAGGATGTAAGAAAGCTGACACTGGAAAGTCTGAGAAGCCAGATCGGACTGGTACAGCAGGATGTCTATCTGTTCTGTGGATCGATCAGGGAAAATATTGCTTATGGAAAACCGGGGGCATCGATGGAAGAAATTATCGATGCGGCGAAGAAGGCAAATATCCATGAATTTATCATGTCCCTGCCGGATGGATATGACAGCTTTGTAGGAGAACGAGGAACCCGTCTGTCGGGTGGACAGAAGCAGAGGATTTCGATTGCAAGAGTATTTCTTAAGAACCCGCCGATATTGATTTTGGACGAGGCGACCAGTGCGCTTGACAATGAGAGTGAGCGCTGGATCCAGCAGAGCCTGGAAGAGCTTGCGAAGAACCGGACCACGATCACGATCGCACACCGGCTTTCTACGATCCGCAATGCGGATGAGATTCTTGTGGTTGCAAATAATGGAATTGCTGAACGGGGAAATCATGATGAATTGCTTGAGCAGGGTGGAATTTATGCGCATTATTATGAGATGTCATAATAGTAAGTGAGAAAATCAAAATAAGTAAACAAAAAAGCTTCTTTTCAGAAAAACAGGAGGGCCGTTTCTGAAAAAGAAGCTTTTTATATCGTAAAATTGTAAGCAGTGTGTGCTGGTCTATATTTGCAAAACATTACACAGCTTAGTCACACATATGGCAGGCTGCGCATGCAGACGGTGTCGTTGCGCATCCGCCGAGAGCTGTCTCCCGAAGCTCTGCCGGAAGACGCTTTCCTACAGTGTACACCGCTTCCAGCATTTCATCGAATGGAATCAGCTGGCGTACTCCGGAAAGGGCGATCTCTGCAGCAATCGTTGCATTTGCCACACCGGCAGCATTACGGTTCTGGCAAGGATATTCGACCAGCCCGCCGACCGGATCGCAGACCAGACCGAGCATATTCATAAGAACAGTGGATGCTGCGGCAAGGGATTGTTCCGGGGATCCGCCCATCAGTTCAACGGTTGCAGATGCCGCCATTGCAGATGCGATTCCGACTTCTGCCTGACATCCACCGACTGCTCCGGCGACAGTTGCATTGCGCATAGCAAGATAACCAATCGCGCTGGCATTATAAAGTCCCTGCTTGATCTGTTCATCGGAAAGATTATAGGTTTCCTGGAGGGCAAGCAGAAGTCCCGGAACGATACCGGCAGATCCGGCAGTCGGGGAAGCTACGATCACACCCATGGAAGCATTGGTTTCCAGAGTTGCCATCGCGTAAATGACAGCTCTTTCCAGAAGATCTCCGCAAAGACCTTTTCCGGTATCTTTGTGATCTGAAATCTTTTTTGCTTCGCCACCGATCAGTCCACCCATGGATTTGACCGGGGTATGGATCGGAGTAGAAGCGGCTGATTTCATGATCTCAAGAACACGATCCATTTTGCGGTCTGTCTCTTCCGGATCCTGTTCTCCCTCTGTGAGCTCTCTCTGAAGCATCACAGCAGAAATTGAAAGGCCTTGTTCCTGACAGACTTTTAATAATTCTTTTGCATTTCTAAAATCCATAATCTGTATTCTCCTTCCAATTACATCTGAACAACCATAACGTTGTATACATTTTTGTTTCTTCTGATTGTATCTGCGATATCTTCCGGTACCAGATCATCGGATTCTACGATGGTATAAGCGGTATTTCCTTTGGATTCGCGGAACAGACGCATGAATGCGATATTGATTCCAAGTTCACTGAGGCATTTGGTAATGTAAGCAACAACGCCCGGTGCATCTTTCTGGACGACGACGATCGAGCTGTATTCTCCGGTAAAATCAACCTCCACACCATTGATCCGGCACAGGCGGGCTTTTCCGCCACCGAGAGATTCTCCGCGGATCATCATCTCCTGCCCTTCTTCATTTACCATCAGGATATCGACGGTATTCGGGTGTACGTCGGTTTCTACGTTGTTCGGAATGAAAGAATATTCGATTCCGTTGTCTGTCGCGATCTGGAAGGAATCGCGGATGCGCACGTCATCGGTGGCAAATCCCATAATACCGCCGAGAAGAGCACGGTCCGTACCATGACCGTGATAGGTTTTGGCAAAAGATCCATAAAGGGTAAATTCTACTTTTTTAAGAGAACCGGTGAGAAGCTTTCTTGCAAGCAGAGCGATTCTGGCAGCTCCCGCAGTATGGGAGCTTGATGGTCCGATCATATTCGGTCCCATGACATCAAAAACACTGATAAAGGACATAGTAAACCTCCTGTAAAATAATTGTTTTACGTAAGTAAAAAGGATTGACGTCTTATTAGTTATATTGTACCATCAACTTATGAGTGAAACAAATTCATAGATTTTATGAAGACGTTGAAAATTTTTCATAATGGAGTCAGAAGATGGAATTACGTCAATTACAGACTTTTACACAGATCGCGCAGATGCAGAGCTTTTCCAGAACGGCAGAGATGCTGGGGTATTCGCAGTCGGCAGTGACGGTTCAGATCCGCCAGCTGGAAAACGAACTTGGGAAAAGGCTGTTCGACAGGACAGGAAAGAAAGTGGTGCTTACCCCGCAGGGGGAAGAATTTCTGGAGCATGCCAACCGGATTCTTTATGATGTTCATCAGGCGAAAGCATCCATGAATGATACGGATGAATTGAAAAATCCACTTCACATTGGGACGATCGAGTCTCTGTGTACGGTGAAATTTCCAAAGATCATAAGGAAATTCAGGGAACAGTATCCCAGGGTTTCTATCCGGATTACGGTAGATTCTCCGGAAAAGCTGATCCAGATGATGGAACATAATGAACTGGATCTGATCTATATTCTGGATACACCAAGATGGGACAGCAACTGGATCAAGGTGATGGAGAAGGCAGAACCGGTTATGTTTGTGACATCAGTCAGTCACCGGCTGGCAAAAGAAAGAAATTTATTGCTTGATGATCTGCTGAAAGAGTCTTTTTATCTTACAGAGCGCAATGCCAATTACAGGCAGGCACTTGATGGTCAGCTGGCGTTAAGAAGAAAAGAGCTTTCTCCGATGCTGGAGATCAGTGATACTGCATTTATCAAAAAAATGCTGATGCGTGGGGGAGGCGTTTCATTCCTGCCACGTTTTGCAGTGGAAGATGATATTGAGAAAAAGAAACTCACACTTTTGGATGTGAAAGATATAGAAATTACGATGTATCGTCAGATTTTCTATCATAAAAATAAGTTCAAGACAAAAGAGATGGAGAAATTTGCAGAGTTTGCACTGGAGGACAACTAAGAGAAAATACGGCTATGGATAAGAAAAATACTGATTTTGGCTTGGATGTATTACGAAAATTTATCTGAAGAGCAGGGAGAGCATAATATTTTCTACGTCATCTTGCGAAGTCTCAAAAAAGGATTTATACTAAAAATTAACAGAAAATCATAAGAGGAAAGAAGGAAATAAAAGATGGAAAATTTCACATTTTATGCACCGACTTATTTTGCTTTTGGTAAGGATACAGAAAATGATACCGGAAAGTATGTAAAACGTTTTGGCGGCAGTCGTGTACTGCTCCATTATGGCGGAGGTTCTGTCATTCGTTCCGGACTTTTGGATCGTGTTAAGAAATCTCTGGACGGAGAAGGGGTTTCTTATGTAGAATTAGGCGGCGTAAAGCCAAATCCGAGAAGTGGTCTTGTATATGAAGGAATCGATCTGTGCCGGAAAGAAAAAGTAGATTTTGTACTGGCAGTCGGAGGCGGAAGTACAATTGATTCCGCAAAGGCAATTGCGGCAGGTGCAGTATACGATGGAGATTTCTGGGATTATTATGAAGGAAAGCTTGTCGAGGAAGCACTTCCGATCGGAACAGTTATTACGATTTCAGCTGCAGGAAGTGAAGGATCACCGGACTCTGTTATTACAAAAGAAGAAGGAATGTTCAAAAGAGGGGCAACCGGAGAAGCATTCCGTCCGAAATTCACGATCATGAACCCGGCACTTACACAGACACTTCCGGCATATCAGACAGCTTGCGGAATTACAGATATTATGGCACATCTGTATGAGCGTTATCTGACCAATACCGAAGAAGTAGAAGTGACAGACCGTATGATCGAAGGGCTTCTTCTGACGATGATCCATGAAGGACCGAGAGTCATTGCAGACCCGGATAATTATCAGGCAAGAGCAAACATTATGTGGGCAGGTATGATGGCACACAATAATTCCTGCGGAGTAGGACGTACACAGGACTGGACAAGCCATAACATCGAGCACGAATTATCTGCATTGTATGACTGCGCGCACGGTGCAGGGCTTGCGGTTGTTATGCCGGCTGTATTTACTTATACACTGGAACACAATGTGATGCGTTTTGCACAGGCTGCAGTCCGTGTCTGGGGCTGTCAGATGGATTTTGCAGATCCAAAGAGAACGGCACTGGAAGGAATTGAGGCACTTCGAAACTTTTTAATTTCGATTGGGATGCCAAAGAATTTTGCAGAGCTTGGAGCCAAAGAAGAAGATATTGAAAAGCTGGCACATACCTGCTGTTATGGAGATGTAAATACTGGTACAGTGGAAGGATTTGCAACTCTTGATCAGAAAGATGTGGAAAATATTTATAAACTGATGGTATTTTAGAAAAAGAAATATCGGAAAACAGGAAATTTGGAAGAGGGAGTGTGTGACTTAAACTCAAGTCATACACTCCCTCTTTTTGAAACGTCTATTTTCCAACAGGCTATGCATTTTCATAAATCGGTTCGAAATCATCTGCGCCGTGTCCACAGAGCGGGCAGGTGAATTCTTCCGGAAGATTGCTTCCTTCGTATACATAATTGCAGATCTTACAGCGCCATCCGATAATCTTCTTATCCTCTTTTTTCTGTTCTGGTTTTGGCTTTACATGTGCCTGATAATCTGCGTAAGTCAGAGGCGGATTGTTACTTAAAAGTTTCGCATCGGTTACTTCAGCAATAAAAAGGGTATGTGTTCCAAGATCCTGTCTGGAAACTACTTTTGCGCTGAGAACAGAACAAGTCTGCCATCCGAGGTAAGGAACTGCATTTTCATCTGCAGGTGCAGTGATATTTGCGAATTTATCAACATCTCTGCCGGACTGGAAACCGAAATGCCGGATCGTTTCAAAAGAGCAGGTCTGGTCAAGCAGGCTTAACGTAAAAATGCCGCTCTCTTTGATCAGATCACAGGTATAGTTGCTATTCAGCACAGAGATTGCGATCCGTACCGGATTATTCGCAACCTGGATGCAGGTGTTGGTAATACATCCGTTTACTACATTCCCAGAGCGTGTTGCAAGCATAAATACTCCATAAGATAAATTGTAAAGTGCTTTTTTATCCATATAACATTCCTCCTAACTTTCAAAACTTGATAATAAGAATCATTACTATAATTAAAGAATACATGATAAAAGAAAAATTGTCAATTATAAAATCAAGATTTCCGGAAAATCAGAATCACAAAAAATGTGATGATTTCTGATCCTAAGAAGGAAAGCCAGATTCCATTCAGCCCCAGAATCTGTGAGAACAGAATCGCACAGAAAGCAATTGCGATAATGCCGCGCATAACAGAACCAAGGACGGCAGGACGTGCCCGGTCGATTGCGGAAAAATAGGCAACCAGCACAATATTGATACCGGCGACTAAAAAGCCCAGGAAATAAAGCCTAAGACCAGTATGGGCGTAAGCAAGCAGCTGGAGATTATGTTCGCTGTTAAAGATACTGATAAAGGTATCCGTAAATCCGTAGATCAGTACAACGATCACAAGCTCGATCAGAAGTGCTGCAGCAAGAGACCAGTTGAGAAATTTACGGACTAGATCATGTTCACCCTTTCCGTAACTCTGGCTGATCAGCGGCTGTGCACCCTGGGCAAGTCCGTTTAGGATCGCCATTGCGACCAGTGAAATATTTGCAACTACGCCGTAGGCTGCGATCCCGATATTTCCCGCAATGCGCAGGATCAGCATGTTAAATATAATCGTAATGACAGCGGAAGAAATTTCAGCAAAAAATGCAGAAACACCAAGCTGGCAGCATCCGATGATCCGGCGAAGAGAGGGCTTGCGCCAGTGAAACTCTACATGGTTATTCTTTCCAAGATAATGTGTCGAACATACCAGCATCGTCACAACCGGTGAAAGAGCGGTTGCAAGTGCAGCCCCCAGAAATCCAAGATTCAAAGGGAACATGAAAATATAGTCAAATAAAATATTAAAGAAGCTTCCGGAAATGGAACCGATCATGGCGATAGAGGTCGCATGGTCATTCCTCGCAAATGCCGTGAAGGTATAGTTTGACATAAAAAACGGGGTAAAGAGCAGGACGATACGCATATAATTACGTCCAAGCCGGATGAGCCCGGCATCTGCCCCTAAAAGTGCAAGTGCTTTATGCGGAATGAAGATTCCGGTGAGCATAAAAGGAATGCTGCATATGAGACACCAGAAGATGGACTGGGTAAAATAGTAGTCCGAAGGTGAACCTTGGGCTGTGCTGATATTGTATCGTGTGGCGGAGCCGATTCCGATCATCGAACCGATTGCGAAGACCAGACCGAACACCGGCAGGATCAGATTCAGGGCAGCAAGTCCATCTGCACCGCATTTGTAAGAGATAAAAAAGGTATCTGCCAGAATGTAGACGGAGACACCGATCATTCCGGAAATACTCTGGGAAATGTATTTTAAAAATTTATGAAACATGTTTTTGAATTCCTCGTCTTTCTTAAAGTCAGATTAAATGAAATAACCATCTGTACCAGCCTGGTAATAGGCGGACTCTGATATCTCCATATAAGAATAGCATAAACATACTGGTTTGTCAAAAAATAATCTTGCAATTACTGCGGTAACGTGCTATAGTAAGTTTTGTAAAACAAAATAATGCTTCAGGGCGGGGCGAAATTCCCCACCGGCGGTAAAGCCCGCGAGCCGTAAGGCATGAACTGGTGAGATTCCAGTGCCGACAGTAAAGTCTGGATGGAAGAAGTTGAATCGTTGCTGATAGAAGCGGTTTCTATCATATATGCAGGAATAAAAAGTAAAACGCTCTGGAATGGGAATCATTCCAGAGTTTTTATTTTCCGGAAAATAAAATGCCGAGGCCAGATTCGATGAGAAAATGGTATTTCCGAGAAGTATGACAGAGCGTACAGCGATATAACTGAGAAAGAAAGCCCTGACAGGTAAGAGAATCTGTCAGGGCTTTTCCTATATGCCAAAGCACATTTTTTGAAAAGAGACTTATCCGGCAACATACCTAAAATGTTTAGCAGAGTACATTTCCAGGGGGCTTTTCCGGGAGAGATGAGAAAGGAGAAAAAATGACAGATGAATTTTACATGCGCCGTGCAATTGAACTGGCAAAAAAAGGACGTGGATGGACAAATCCAAACCCGATGGTTGGTGCCGTGATCGTAAAGAATGGAAGCATTATCGGGGAAGGGTATCACGAAAAATGTGGTGAGCTTCATGCAGAACGGAACGCAATCGCATCCCTGACAGAAAGCGCCGAGGGAGCAACACTTTATGTGACGCTGGAGCCGTGCTGCCATTATGGGAAGACACCACCATGTACGGAAGCGATTCTGGAACAGAAGATCGCACGGGTTGTGATCGGATCGAGAGATCCGAATCCGAAAGTGTCCGGCAAAGGAGCAAAGATTTTACGCGAGGCAGGCGTCCGTGTGGAAGAGGATTTCCTGCGCGAAGAATGTGATGCGTTAAATCCGGTCTTTTTCCACTATATCACAACAGGGCTGCCCTATGTGGTGATGAAATACGCAATGACGGCAGACGGAAAGATTGCGACAAAAACAGGAGCATCAAAATGGATATCCGGTGAGGAAGCAAGAAGTCTGGTACATGAGATGCGCCATGACTATATGGCAATCATGGCAGGAATCGGAACGGTTCTGGCAGATGATCCGATGCTGAATGTGCGTCTGGAGGGAAAGAAAAGTCCGGTCAGAATTATCTGTGACAGTATGCTCAGGATCCCACTGGACAGTCAGATCTGCCAGACAGCAGGGAGATACCGGACGATTGTTGCATATGCCGGTGAAAAGGGGAATGCGATTTATTTAGAAGAGAAAAAACGCAGTCTGGAAAAGCTTGGAGTCGTGCTTCTCAGAGTTCCTTCGGAAAAAGGGGAGATCAATCTGCAGCTTCTGATGAGAAAGCTTGGAGAGCTGGGAATTGACAGTGTACTTATTGAAGGCGGTGGAACTTTAAATGAGGATGCCCTGCAATCCGGTATCGTAAATGAGGTGAAAGCTTTTATCGCACCGAAAATTTTTGGCGGAAGAGGCGGCAAGACTCCGGTGGAAGGCTTTGGAATTGAGAAAGTAGACGATGCCATCAAGCTACAGCTTATGAGAATCTCGCAGGTTGGAGAAGATATTCTGGCAGAGTATAAGGTTTTGGAGGAAATGTAAATGTTTACAGGAATTGTAGAAGAAACCGGATCTATCCGGTCACTCCGACTTTCTGGATCATCCGGGAAGATTGCGATCCGGGCAAAAAAAGTACTCGGTGGAACCAGGATCGGAGACAGTATTGCGGTAAATGGTGTCTGCCTGACGGTGGTTTCTCTGGAAAAGGATGGATTTACCGCAGATGTGATGGCGGAAACAGTGAGAAGAACCAATCTTGGTGATACGAAGATTGGTGAGAAAGTGAATCTGGAACGCGCGATGGCGGCAGATGGCAGATTCGGTGGACATATCGTTGCAGGGCATATTGATGGGACCGGAATGATTGAAGAACTCAGAAAGGAAGAAAATGCGGTATGGGTAAAAATCCGGACAACGCCGGAGATTCTGGAACTGATCGTAGAAAAAGGTTCAATCTGTATTGACGGGATCAGTCTGACAGTGGCAGAAGTAAGTGAAAAAAGCTTTCAGGTATCAGTCATTCCTCATACCGGAGAGGAAACCACACTGCTGAAGAAAAAAGCTGGGGACAGGGTGAATCTGGAAAATGATATTGTAGGGAAGTATATTAAAAAGTTTCTTACACCATCGGAACCGGCTGGAAAATGTGGTGGACTTACCATGGAATTATTAGAGGAGTATGGAATTTGATGCGAAGAAATTCCGGGACCGGAATGGAGAGCATACAGAAGAACAGGATAAAAATGAGTTATAGATCGGACAGGAGGAAGTAACAAATGGAGAAACAGTATCAATACAATAGCGTAGAAGAGGCACTTGAAGAATTGCGCCAGGGAAGGATCGTTCTGGTAACGGATGATCCGGACCGGGAAAATGAAGGAGATATGATCTGCGCGGCGGAATTTGCAACTCAGGAGAATATCAATTTTATGGCATGCCATGCGAAAGGGCTGATCTGCACACCGATGAGTGCAGCGCTGGCCGGACGGCTTGGGCTTTCACAGATGGTCTCCGAAAATACAGATAACCATTCGACTGCATTTACGGTATCCGTTGACCATGTGGATACGACAACGGGAATTTCAGCAGCAGAGCGAGGATATACTATGCGCAGCCTGACAGAAGAAGGAACGAAACCGCAGGACCTTCGGAGACCGGGGCATGTATTTCCGCTGGTGGCAAGGCATGGAGGTGTGTTGGTAAGAAATGGTCATACCGAGGCAACGGTTGATCTGATGCGTCTTGCCGGACTGAAAGAATGTGGAATCTGCTGTGAAATCATGGAAGAGGACGGAACGATGATGCGGACAGAGAATCTCTGGAAGCTGGCGAAGAAGTACGACCTGAAATTTATTACGATCAAAAATCTGCAGGATTACTGCAGGATCCATGAAAAACATGTCGTAAGGGAAGCATGTGCAAAGATGCCAACCCAGTATGGAGAATTTCAGATTTATGGGTATGTGAATGACATCACCGGTGAACATCATGTGGCATTGGTGAAAGGTGAGATTGGCGATGGGGAAGATGTTCTGTGCCGTGTACATTCCGAGTGCCTGACCGGCGATACTTTTGGATCTCTCCGCTGCGATTGTGGAAAGCAGCTGCAGTCGGCGATGCAGCAGATCGAGAGAGAAGGAAGAGGAGTTCTTCTGTATATGCGACAGGAGGGAAGGGGAATCGGTCTGATCAACAAGCTGAAAGCGTATGAACTTCAGGAACAGGGATACGATACCGTGGAAGCCAACATCCGTCTGGGATTTGCACCGGATCTTAGGGAATACTGGGTAGGGGCTCAGATTCTATCGGATCTGGGAGTAAAATCACTCCGGCTTCTTACAAATAATCCGGAGAAGGTATATGGACTTTCCGGTTTCGGGCTTGCAATCCATGAGAGAGTACCGATTGAAATAGCACCGCAGAAATTTGATGCATTTTATATGAAGACGAAGCAGGAAAAGATGGGACATATCTTTAAAGAAATCAAATTTCAGTAAAAAGAGAATAAACAGTATTTATCATAGAAGAAACACTTTAATTACAGGAGGAAAAAAACATGAGACAGATCAATGTATTAGAAGGAAAAGTAGTAGCACCAGAAGGAATGAAAGTAGGAATTGTTGCTTCAAGATTTAATGAGATTATTGTTAATAAACTACTTGGTGGTGCGGTAGACGGGCTGGTACGCCATGGCGTGGAGGATGAAAACATAACGGCAGCATGGGTACCGGGAGCATTTGAGATTCCGACAGCAGCTTCTAAAATGGCGGCATCCGGAAAGTATGATGCGGTGATCTGTGTGGGAGCAGTGATCCGTGGAGACACGACGCATTATGATTATGTCTGCAATGAGGTATCCAAAGGGATCGCACAGGTCGGACTTGCAACCGGAGTGCCGGTATTATTTGGTGTGATCACGACTGAAAATATCGAGCAGGCAATTTCAAGAGCAGGAAGTAAAGGCGGAAATAAGGGATATGACTGTGCACTTTCTGCAATCGAAATGGTAAATCTTCTGAGACAGATGTAATTTCCGGCTGACGGTTACAAAAAGAATCCTGTTTTCCGGCAGAAAAAGGGCAGATGCCGGGATTTACTGGACATTTATGCAGGAAAAAGGTATCATATCTGATAAGAGAAATCTGTAAAAGAAATAGTAAAGTTTCAATTCAGAGATAATGAAGGAGAAAATGAATTATGTATACAGCATCATCTGAGAGATATGATACCATGGTATATAACCGTTGTGGGAAAAGCGGGCTTTTGCTGCCGGCAGTTTCTTTAGGACTTTGGCACAATTTTGGAACCAATGCGGATCCGGAGAATATGAAGGCAATGTTGAGGACAGCATTTGATCTGGGAATCACCCATTTCGATCTTGCGAATAACTATGGACCGGAATACGGAAGTGCTGAGACGAATTTTGGGAAGATTTTAAAAGAAGACTTTGCACCATACAGGGACGAGATGATCATCAGTACCAAGGCTGGCTATGATATGTGGCCGGGACCTTACGGGAACTGGGGAAGCAGGAAGTATCTGATCGCAAGCCTTGACCAGAGCCTGAAGAGAATGGGGATGGATTATGTAGATATCTTCTATCATCACAGAATGGATCCGAATACCCCACTGGAAGAAACCATGGGAGCACTCGATTCCATCGTAAAGAGTGGGAAGGCACTTTATGTCGGAATTTCTAACTATGATGGTCCGACAATGGTACGTGCAGCGGAGATTCTGGAAGATCTGAAATGTCCGTTTGTCATTAACCAGAACCGGTATTCCATTTTTGACCGGACGATTGAACAGAACGGCTTGAAAAAGACGGCGAACCAGATGGGAAAAGGAATCATTGCATTTAGTCCGCTGGCACAGGGGCTTCTGACAGATAAATATCTGCACGGAATACCGTCAGACAGCCGGATTGCTGTGGATGGAAGGTTTCTACATGCCGATGCATTGACGAAAGAAAAGCTTGCGCAGATCGAGGCTCTGAACAAGATGGCAGGTGAGAGAGGACAGTCTCTTGCACAGATGGCACTGAGCTGGATCCTGAAAGATGAGGATGTGACCAGTGTGCTGATCGGAGCGTCCAGACCGGAGCAGATCATTCAGAATGTGGAGATTGTGCAGAATACGAAGTTCACCCGGGAAGAACTGAAAAAGATCGATCAGATCAGCAGGGGCAATCTGTAAGTGAAACCTGTGCGAAGAAATTATTTGCAAAGGACGCAAAGGAAATATTGAATAAATGATTGACAGGAAGCAGCCATTGTGTTATTATAGTCCATGGTTGCTTCAGCAATCAACAATTTCATATAGGGGATTGGTCAAATGGTATGACAGGAGTCTCCAAAACTCTTAGCGGCAGTTCGATTCTGTCATCCCCTGTAACTTGAAGGACTCAGTTTGAGTCCTTTTTTTATCTAATGGACCAAGTGCGGAATGGTGATAGCGCAAGTCCAAATCAACTCTTCATTTCCAAAACAAAATAATCATCCCGCTAGATATATATATTCGACATAGTCACTATACATAGTGCATAAAAATAAAAGAAAATAATTGTAAAAAATGCCAAAAATTCAACTGCACAAAAGCACAAAATCCGTCAAAAAAGAATCTCGAATGCTACAAACTAAAAAAAGTGTCAAAAAATAGAAGTAAAAACAGCTAAAGAAAATAAAAGAAAAACAGATGAAGATAGTGAAAATAGATAAAAAAATTGGTTTTTTTACTGTACAATCTACAAAAGCTGAAAATATTGACAAAGAAAAAGTGTGAGCGTAATATAAGCATGACTTTTAGAGGACGCTCTGAAAAGTACTATAAAATAAGAATAAATAAAACGAAAGGGAGGGAGCGATACGGAACATTTAACAGAGACTCTGTTAGAAGAGCTGAACTGCGAGACAGTGTTTACGATCCCGATATTCGGCGGAATACCGGTAAAAGAGTCGGTCGTAGTTACCTGGATCATCATGGCGGTAATCGTAGGACTTTGTATCATATTTGTCCGAAGCTTGAGCGTCGAAAATCCGGGAAAGGTTCAGCTTTTATTGGAATCCGCAATAGGAAAAGGACTGGACTTCTTTGAAGACATCATGGGAAAAGAAAACAGGAAATATATTCCGTATCTGATTACAGTGCTTATCTATATTGGGATAGCCAATATCATTGGTCTGTTCGGATTTAAGTCACCGACAAAAGACCTCAATGTAACAGCAGCACTTGCGATCATGAGTATGTGCCTGATTGAATTTTCCGGAATCCGGAAGAATGGATTTAAGCACTGGGCGGCGCATTTTGCAAAGCCGGTACCATTCGTAGCACCAATTATGGTTCTGGAGATTGTGATCAGACCATTATCACTTTGCATGCGTCTGTTCGGTAATGTATTGGGAGCGTTTGTTATCATGGAGCTTTTAAAAGCAGTGGCTCCGGTTCTTATCCCGATACCATTTAGTTTTTACTTCGATATTTTCGATGGATTCCTGCAGGCATATGTATTCGTATTCCTGACAGCACTTTTCATGAATGAGGAGCAGGAATAATCCCGAAATGACAGAAGAAACACAAATCTATAAGAAAAAAGGAGATTAAGATTATGTTAGTAGCAATTGGAGCAGCAGTAGCAGTTTTAACAGGTTTAGGAGCAGGACTTGGAATCAGCCTTGCAACAGGTAAAGCAGTAGACGCGATCGCAAGACAGCCGGAAGCAGAAAGCAAGATCAGCAAGAACCTGATCCTGGGTTGTGCACTTGCAGAGGCAACCGCTATTTACGGTTTCATTATCGGACTTCTTATCATCTTAATGCTGAAATAAGAAAAGTAAAATGAAGAAAGGCAGGTGGGACAGGTGATACAGTTTAATGTAAGCCTTCTCTTTACGATCATCAACCTGATTGTCTTTTATCTTTTGCTGAAAAAATTCTTATTCAAACCAGTAATGGGAATTATGGAAAAACGTGAAAAAATGATTGCTGACGGACTGAAAAATGCCAGTGATAGTCAGGAAGAAGCGGCGAGACTGAAAGCGGAATATGAAAAGGCTCTGGAAGGAGCAAAGGCAGAATCCATTCAGATCGTGGAAAAAGCTAAGAAAACTGCAGCCGGAGAATCAGAGCGTATCCTTCAGGAAGCCAATACGGAAGCCGTAGGAATCCTGAAAGATGCCAGAAAGACGATTGAAAATGAACGCAAACAGACCATGAATGATCTGCAAAGTGAGATCGCAGGACTGGCAATGCAGGCAGCACGTAAGATTGTGGATGACACAAAAGGAAATCAGGATATATATGATCAGTTTCTGAAAGGTGCAGGTGATGCTCATGTCAATAAAGAGGTTAAATAAAGAGTATTGCTGTAGCCCTTCGGCAAAACAGTATGCACATGTTTTATATGAGCTTGGAATTTCAAAAGAAGCGGTAGGAGAGACTGAAAAGCTTTTTGAAGAAGTACCGGTGCTTGAAGAAACATTTGCAAGTCCGGTGGTACCGATGCGGGAAAAATTAAGTTCGATCGACAAGATTTTCCCGGAAGAAATAAAAAACTTTCTCAAGGTTGTATGCCGTAATCAGAGAATGAGCGAGATCAGTCAGATTCTTTTTGCTTATGACAGATACTGTAAAATGCATGAAGGAATCCAGATGGCAACGCTTACCTGTGTGGAAGCACCAGATGAAAAGCGGCTTGAGAAAATCAGAGAATTTCTTTGTGAGAAGTACCATAAGACAGATGTGAAGATCGAGATAGTCAAAGATCCGGCATTACTTGGTGGATTTATCTTAAAGACCGGTGATGATGAATATGACTGGAGTCTGAAAGGAAGATTATCGAGATTAGAGCAAAAATTGACCTGGAGGTGAACAAAGTGAGTTCAATTAGCTCAGATGAAATTATTTCTATTCTGAAAAATGAAATAGAGAACTTTGATCAGATCAGTAAAGACAGCGAGGTCGGTACGGTTGTCTCTGTCGGTGACGGAATTGCAAATATCTATGGAATAGAGCATGCAATGTACGGAGAAATCGTGACATTTGAAAATGGACTGAAAGGTATGGTTCAGGACATTCAGAAAGATACGATCGGCTGCATCCTGTTCGGATCAGATGTAGAGATCAAAGAAGGTACGAAAGTGATGCGTACCAAAAAGAAAGCCGGAGTACCGGTTGGCGATAAATTTATCGGACGTGTCGTAAATGCACTTGGAGCTCCGATTGACGGAGCGGGAGAAATCGAAGCAGAAGATTACAGACCGATTGAAAATGAAGCACCAGGAATTGTAGACCGTAAATCCGTCAGCGTTCCAATGGAAACAGGAATCCTTTCTATCGATTCTATGTTCCCGATCGGACGTGGACAGAGAGAGTTGATCATTGGAGACCGTCAGACAGGAAAGACTTCCATTGCTACAGACACGATTTTGAATCAGAAGGGTAAGGATGTCATCTGTATCTATGTAGCAATCGGTCAGAAAGCATCAACGATCGCAAAGGTTGTCAATACTTTTAAAAACGGCGGCGCAATGGATTACACCATCGTAGTAGCATCAACAGCAAGTGACTGTGCACCGCTTCAGTATATTGCACCATATGCAGGAACCGCGATTGCAGAACATTTCATGCATAAAGGAAAAGATGTCCTGATCGTTTACGATGATCTTTCAAAGCACGCAGTTGCATACCGTGCGCTGTCCCTGCTTCTTGGACGTTCACCGGGACGTGAAGCTTATCCTGGAGATGTTTTCTATCTGCATTCAAGACTGCTTGAGAGATCAAGCCGTTTAAGCGATGAAATGGGAGGCGGTTCGATCACAGCACTTCCAATCATCGAGACACAGGCAGGAGATGTATCTGCATACATTCCGACCAACGTCATTTCCATTACAGATGGACAGATCTTCCTGGAAAGTGATCTGTTCTTCTCAGGAATGAGACCGGCGGTTAACGTAGGTCTTTCCGTATCCCGTGTTGGTGGTGCAGCACAGACAAAGGCAATGAAGAAGGCAGCCGGAAGTATCCGTATCGATCTTGCACAGTATCGTGAGATGGAAGTATTCACACAGTTCAGTTCCGATCTGGATGCAGCAACAAAGGAACAGCTGGAATATGGATCTGGTCTGATGGAACTTCTGAAACAGCCACTCGGACATCCAATGTCCATGCATGAGATGGTTATCACCCTCTGCGCAGCACGAAATAAAGTGCTTCTGGGAATTCCGGTAAAAGAGGTTAAGAAATTCCAGATGGATATGCTGAATTATTTTGCAACAGTTCATCCGGAAATCAGTGAAGAGATTGAGCAGACAAAGGCTCTGTCCGATGAACTGGCTGCAAAGATTGTGGAAACAGCGAAGGAATTCAAAGACAGCAGGTGTTAATATGGCAAATATCAGAGAAATACAGACTCGAATCAACAGCGTCAAAGATACGATGAAGATCACGAACGCCATGTATATGATCTCGTCTACCAAGATGAGACAGGCGAAGAAAAAGCTGACAGATTCAGAGCCGTACTTTTACGGACTTCAGGGAGAGATTTCCAGAATCCTGAGGCATATTCCTGAGATCGAGCACCGGTATTTTGATGTGCGGGAAGAGATTCCAAAAGAGAAACGAAAGATAGGTTCCATTGTCATTACTGCGGATAAAGGACTTGCAGGAGCTTACAACCACAACATTGTCAAGGTGGAGGATGAGATCCTGGAGGAACCGGGAGAGCATAAGCTGTTCGTAGTCGGTGAGCTTGGCAGACACTATTATGCGAATAAGGGTGTGGAAATTGACACCAATTTCCTTTATACTGTGCAGAAACCGACCATGCACAGGGCAAGAGATATCGCGGAAGTGATTCTTTCCCAGTATGAGAGAGGTGAACTGGACGAGGTCTACATCGTTTACACCAGAATGGAAAATTCGATGCTGACAACGGTTGAAAAAATGAAGATCCTGCCGCTTGAGAGATCTTCATTTAATGAAATGAAAATGCCGCTTAACATCCATAGAGAGGCGATCGCGCTTTATCCATCAGCAGAGGCTGTTCTGGACAGCATCGTACCAAACTACGTGGTTGGTATGATCTATGGATGTCTGGTAGAGGCATATGCAAGCGAACACAATGCGCGAATGACAGCAATGCAATCAGCAACAGACAGCGCGCAGGAAATCATCAAAGATCTTTCTATTATATATAACAGGGCAAGGCAGGCTGCGATCACACAGGAAATTACTGAGGTTTGTGCAGGTGCCAAAGCCCAGAAACGGAAAAGGAAGTGAAAACAGGTATGAATAAAGGACGTATTGTACAGGTCATGGGACCAGTTGTTGACGTTGTATTTGAAGACGGAAATCTGCCGTGCATCAAAGATGCCCTGCAGGTGGAGAACAACGGAAAAACCTGTATTATGGAAGTTGCGCAGCATCTGGGAAATGATGAGGTTCGTTGTCTGATGCTGGCAGCAAGTGAAGGACTTTGCAAGGACATGGAAGTAACCGCTACCGGTTCTGGAATTAAAGTACCGGTTGGAGAGCAGACCCTTGGACGTCTGTTCAACGTACTTGGAGAAACCATCGACAATGGCGAAGAAATCAAAGAAGATACCGAACACTGGGTGATCCACAGAGATCCGCCGTCATTTGAAGACCAGAGCCCGGTTGTAGAAATCCTGGAAACCGGAATCAAGGTTATCGACCTGCTTGCACCTTATGCAAAAGGTGGTAAGATCGGTCTGTTCGGCGGTGCCGGTGTAGGTAAGACTGTACTGATCCAGGAACTGATCCGTAACGTAGCCACAGAGCACGGCGGATATTCCATCTTTACCGGTGTTGGAGAACGTTCCCGTGAAGGTAACGACCTCTGGACAGAAATGAAAGCATCCGGAGTTCTGGATAAGACAGCCTTAGTGTTTGGTCAGATGAACGAACCACCTGGAGCACGTATGCGTGTCGCTGAGACAGGACTTACAATGGCTGAATATTTCCGTGATAAAGAACATCAGAATGTGCTTCTTTTCATTGATAATATTTTCCGTTTTACACAGGCAGGTTCCGAAGTATCCGCACTTCTTGGACGTATGCCATCAGCCGTAGGTTATCAGCCGACACTGGCAACTGAAATGGGTGAACTGCAGGAGAGGATCGCATCTACAAAGAATGGTTCTGTCACATCCGTACAGGCTGTTTATGTCCCTGCTGATGACCTTACAGACCCGGCACCGGCAACTACATTTGCTCATCTGGATGCAACAACCGTACTCTCCCGTAAGGTTGTAGAACAGGGTATTTACCCGGCAGTTGATCCACTGGAATCTAACTCCCGTATTCTGGAGGCGGATATTGTCGGAGAAGAACATTATGAAGTTGCAAACCGTGTAACAGAGGTTCTGCAGAAATACAAAGAGCTGCAGGATATCATCGCAATTCTTGGTATGGAAGAGCTTTCCGATGAAGACAAGGCAACGGTTATGAGAGCAAGAAAGATTCAGAAATTCCTCTCCCAGCCATTCTTCGTTGCAGAGACATTTACCGGAGTTCCGGGAAAATATGTACCTCTGAAAGAGACGATCCGAGGATTTAAGATGATCCTCGACGGAGAAATGGATGAGTATCCGGAGAATGCATTCTTCAATGTAGGAACGATTGATGAAGTCATCGAGAAGGCAAAGGCTGAAAAAGCAGAATAGAGGTGCCAGGTATGGATACATTTGGACTTAAAATCATTTCCAGTGACCGGGTATTCTATGAAGGACGTTGCAGAAAGATGATCGTGCCGGTACCGGACGGCGGTGGAATGGAAATTCTTCCGCACCATGAAGATATGGTGATCGCTGTGGTGATCGGTGAGGCAATGCTTCAGTTTGAAGAAGGCGAATGGGTGAACCTTGCGGTCGGAGCCGGATTCCTTGAGATCGTCAACAACCGTGTGACGATGCTGGTGCAGACGGCAGAGAAACCGGAGGATATCGATGCCAGACATGCCCAGGAGCAGATGGAGTATGCAGAAGAAAAGCTTCGCCAGAAACAGAGTATACAGGAATATTACCGGACACAGGCTTCGCTTTCAAGGGCGATGAACCGGTTGAAGGTGTCGAAGCGAAAAAAATGGTAAATAGGAAACAAATTTATGTGGAAGCGCGTAATCTACTACAGATTGCGCGCTTTTTCAATACGGAATTTTTGACAAAATTTATTGGGAAAAATGGTACAATCTTTTACAAAATAAAAGTTCCGATACAGGGTAGTTTGTGGTAGAATATATAACAGTGTGCGTGTACTGAGAAAAAGGATTTTGAGGTGTTCAAATAGAGTGTATTTCATCATAGAAGGAGCAAAAACGTGGAAAAAGAGGAGCTTACGCAATTATTTAATTTCTTTCGGGAGATTGATAAGGAAAAATTTATTGGAAGGCAGACATATCTGACGGATGGGGTGCGTAAGGAGAATGACGCGGAGCATGCGTGGCATATGGCAATCATGACGGTTCTGCTTGCGGGATATGCCGATGAGAAGATCGATGTTCTTAAGACAGTGACGATGCTTTTGATCCATGATATTGTAGAAATTGATGCGGGGGATACCTATGCCTATGATGAAGATGCGAAGAAGACGCAGAGGGAACGGGAAGTGAAGGCTGCGGACCGGATTTTCGGACTTCTTCCGGAAAAGCAGGGAAAGGAATTTCGGGCGCTCTGGGAGGAATTTGAGGCACAGGAGACTGCTGAGTCGAAGTTTGCCCGGACGATGGACAATATCCAGCCGATCATGTTAAATGCGGCTACAGACGGCAAAGCGTGGGAGGAACACGATGTTCATATTGAACAGATCCTGAACCGTAACCGGAATACGGCAAAAGGCTCAGAAGCGATCTGGGAGTATGCGAAAGAAGAATTCTTAAGACCGAATCTGGAAAATGGCAAGATAAAAAAATAACATAAAAAAAACAAAAATCCCCCTTTTCATTTTCGTGAATATGGGGTATCATATACTACAGAGCGCAAAATATAGTGGAGAAACTTAAAAGTGACACTATATTTTGTGGAGCGATGGAACAAAGTTAGGAGAAAGTTGGGATGGATTTGGAAGTAAAGACGAGAGTAATCAAAAGAAACGGTGAGGAAGTAGACTTCCAGCTGGAGAAGATTGTGAATGCGATCAAAAAAGCGAATGAAGAGGTTGAGAACATCCACAGGATGAATGACTTTCAGATCATTGCAATTGCGGAGAAGATTGCACAGCAGGCAGAGGAATTTACGCATGCAGTGAATGTGGAGGACATCCAGGATATGGTTGAGACCGGCATTATGGAGATGCGTGGTTATGAGGTTGCCCAGAAGTATGTCCGCTATCGCTATAAGAGAGAATTAACCAGAAAGTCGAATACAACGGATAACGGAATTCTTGCATTGATCGATCATATGAACGAGGAAGTAAAGCAGGAGAACTCCAATAAGAATCCTGTGATCAACTCTACACAGAGAGATTACATGGCAGGAGAGGTCAGCAAGGACCTTACCAAGAGAGTCCTTCTTCCGGAGGAAATCGTCCGTGCACACGAAGAAGGAATCATTCATTTTCATGATATGGACTATTTTGCACAGAAAGAGCACAACTGTGATCTGATCAACCTGGAGGATATGCTCCAGAATGGAACTGTCATCAGCGAGACGATGATCGAGAAACCACATAGTTTTTTTACCGCGTGTAATGTGACCACACAGATCGTTGCACAGGTTGCAAGTAACCAGTATGGCGGACAGTCATTTACGCTGTCACATCTTGCACCATTCGTAGATGTAAGCCGTCAGAAGCTCCGCAAGAGTGTCATTGAAGAAAGAATAGAATCCGGAGAGGTTCTGGATGATGCGATCATCGACAAGATCACAGAGAGAAGGCTTCGTACCGAAGTACAGAGCGGAATCCAGACGATCCAGTATCAGCTGATCACACTGATGACCTGTAACGGACAGGCACCTTTCGTAACGGTGTTTATGTATCTGGATGAGGTCCCGGAAGGAAGAACCAGGGATGACCTTGCGATGATCATCGAAGAAGTGATGAAGCAGCGTATGCAGGGTGTTAAGAATGAAAAGGGTGTATGGATCACACCGGCGTTCCCGAAGCTGATCTATGTACTGGATGAAGATAATATTACCGAGGATTCCAAATACTGGTATCTGACTGAGCTGGCTGCAAAATGTACGGCAAAGCGTATGGTGCCGGATTATATTTCTGCAAAGATCATGAAAGAACTGAAAAACGGAGATGTTTATCCGTGCATGGGGTGCCGCTCATTCCTTACCGTAGAAGATTCCCAGAGAAATGCAGACGGAAGTCATAAGTTCTATGGACGTTTCAATCAGGGGGTTGTAACGATCAACCTGGTTGACGTGGCATGTTCAGCAGAGGGCAATATGGAACGTTTCTGGGAAATCCTGGATGAGAGACTGGAGCTTTGTCACAGAGCACTCCGGTGCAGACATGAACGCCTTCTCGGAACCGTTTCAGATGTTGCACCGATCCTGTGGCAGAACGGGGCACTTGCCCGTCTGAAAAAGGGTGAGACGATTGATAAGCTGTTATTTGACGGATATTCCACCATTTCTCTTGGCTATGCAGGACTTTATGAGATGTGTATGCGGATGCTTGGCAAATCCCATACAGATCCGGAGGCGAAGCCATTTGCACTGGCAGTTATGCAGCGCCTGAATGATAAATGTAAAGAATGGAAAGAAGCAGAAAATATCAGCTATTCCGTATATGGCACACCGATGGAATCTACCACATACAAGTTTGCAAAATGTCTGCAGAAGCGTTTCGGAATCATTCCGGGCGTCACAGATAAGAACTATATTACGAACAGCTATCATGTACATGTTACTGAAGAGATCGATGCATTCAGTAAGCTGAAATTTGAATCGGAATTTCAGAAGCTTTCACCGGGTGGGGCGATCAGCTATATCGAAGTACCGAATATGCAGACCAATATTCCGGCGGTACTTTCCGTATTACAGTACATTTATGAGAATATCATGTATGCAGAGCTGAATACCAAGAGTGATTTCTGTGAAGTCTGCGGTTATGACGGAGAGATTAAGATCATCGAGGACGAGACCGGAAAGCTGGTATGGGAATGCCCGAACTGTGGCAACCGGGATCAGGATAAGCTCTTTGTAGCGAGAAGAACCTGTGGATATATCGGAACCCAGTTCTGGAATCAGGGAAGGACCCAGGAGATTAAGGACAGGGTACTGCATCTGTAAGGATGGAAATGTTTTTGAAAAAATAGTGAGAAGATATAATAAAGGACACGGCTTTCGCTTGGCGAAGCCG
>ERZ894232.167-NODE-167-length-93678-cov-51.398022_pt1 | contig 93678 bp, 101 predicted proteins | sample MGYA00380296_ERZ894232 | MGnify/ENA primary metagenome ERZ894232 (study PRJEB32331, sample SAMN06328433) | human gut metagenome | biome: human gut microbiome; feature: stool | host: Homo sapiens | collected 2014-08-14 ...
TCATAAACTGCACCTTCAGATGTCAGATTATGTCCAACATTTGGGGTGCAGTTCAACTAGCGTCGCATCAGGCATTGTGCTCCATTGGCGAATGTGTTTAATGGCGATGTCCATGTCCGCGGCCTTTTCCACGATGATCGTCACGATCGCGCCAGCCTTCACGATAGCCACGCTCATACGCTTTACGCTTATCCCAGCCACGATGGTAGCCATTATCATGACGCCACCAGCGGTTCTTACGCCATTCATAATTGCGATGCCAGTAGTCACGGTCGCGCCAGTGACCACCGTCCCAGTAATTACCGTAATGATCGCGATCGCCAATTTGTAATTTGATTGATGGCAGTAGGGTGATTTCACCTGCGTTTGCCGCAAGCGGGGTAAATGCCATCAGGGCGGCCGCCAGAAACAGTGACCTGAACATTGTTATTCTCCTTCACGATCGAAGCCGTCAGCGGCCTGTTAACGCAATATTACGGGGAGGTAAAGCCCCGTATCATCGCCATAACTCTTAAATCATAAAGGAGAGCATTTTTTGCTAAACGTTATCGTGGGGTGGCTGTTGCTTCGGACGATTGACCATCATCATCGGCTTACCTGCTAATAACAGCCATGCCGGAAGCATGACGATACAGAGCAGCGGTAGCAATGTGGTATTGGGTACAACGACTGCCGCCATAAAAAGACTTAACCAGCCATCGCGTGTTACCACCAGCACGATGCCGAGAATAGCGCAGGAAACGGTTATTGCTGCTGGAACGGCGGGAACGTGCTCATGCAGCATCAACCCTAATGCCACGCCGACAAACACTGCCGGGAAGATTCGCCCACCGCGAAAGCCACTGGCGGCAGCAACGACCAGGGCGGCAAGTTTAATTACCGCCAGCAAAAAGTAATCGCTGGTGCTGAAAGCCTGATTTGCCACCATCTGCTGCATCTCATCCAGCCCTTTAAACAGCGAAACTGGTCCACCAATAACCCCCAGAATACCGAGAATAAATCCGCCAATACCCAGCACGAGCACCGGATTTTTCATTTGATGCATCATCGCGTGCAACCGTGGTAAGCACCATACGGCGACCATCCCTGCTGCGATGGCAATCGCCGCGACAATTGCACCGCTGAGAATATCGGTCATTTCCATTTGTCCGTAATGCGCAATGGGCAGTGAAAAATGGGGATGGAAAAATAATCCGGTAGTAAGTGCACCAGCTGCTGCCGCCATTAATGGCGCAAAAAGACGATCCCATAGCGGAACTTCACTACTGCCATTTAAGGTTTGCGAAAATATCAACGCCGCCGCAACAGGTGTGCCAAACAGCGCGCCGATGGTGCCGGCAGAGGCTAAAATAGTCCACTCCATTCGGTTGACGCGCGGTAACAGACGAGCGCCAATGGCAACCGCAAGGGCGATATTGACGGTCATGATCGGATGTTCCGGCCCCAGGCTGACGCCGCCAGCAAGACCGAGAATTAATGCTACGATAAGTCCAGGTAGCGCAGAGGGCGGAACCGGTGCGCCGATCAGCGGTTCACAGGCGGGGTCTGGTCCAGCATGCCCCTGGCTGAAACGGATAACCAACCCCACCGCAATACCTGTTAGCGTTAATATGGCGATGATCCAGAAAGGTGAATCCTGAGCTATCCCCAGAGTTCCCGGCAGTCGTTGCCAGAGCAAATTCTGTAATACCGAGGCGATTTTCATCACCACAATCAGAATAAGACTGGACGCAATCCCAATTGCCACGGCGGGGAGCGATAATAACAACATGGTTCTGGCTCGCGGATGGAGCATGTTCTATTCCTTATGCGGGGTCAGATACTTAGTTTGCCCAGCTTGCAAAAAGGCATCGCTGCAATTGGTGCTGAAACGATAAAGTAATTGTGTGACCCAGATCGATATTTACAGGGAGCCTGCCTTTCCGGCGTTGTTGTTATGCCCCCAGGTATTTACAGTGTGAGAAAGAATTATTTTGACTTTAGCGGAGCAGTTGAAGAATGACAAAGTATGCATTAGTCGGTGATGTGGGCGGCACCAACGCACGTCTTGCTCTGTGTGATATTGCCAGTGGTGAAATCTCGCAGGCTAAGACCTATTCAGGGCTTGATTACCCCAGCCTCGAAGCGGTCATTCGCGTTTATCTTGAAGAACATAAGGTCGAGGTGAAAGACGGCTGTATTGCCATTGCTTGCCCAATTACCGGTGACTGGGTGGCAATGACCAACCATACCTGGGCGTTCTCAATTGCCGAAATGAAAAAGAATCTCGGTTTTAGCCATCTGGAAATTATTAACGATTTTACCGCTGTATCGATGGCGATCCCGATGCTGAAAAAAGAGCATCTGATTCAGTTTGGTGGCGCAGAACCGGTCGAAGGTAAGCCTATTGCGGTTTACGGTGCCGGAACGGGGCTTGGGGTTGCGCATCTGGTCCATGTCGATAAGCGTTGGGTAAGCTTGCCAGGCGAAGGCGGTCACGTTGATTTTGCGCCGAATAGTGAAGAAGAGGGCATTATCCTCGAAATACTGCGTGCAGAAATTGGTCATGTTTCGGCAGAGCGCGTGCTTTCTGGTCCTGGGCTGGTGAATTTGTATCGCGCGATTGTGAAAGCCGACAACCGCCTGCCAGAAAATCTCAAGCCAAAAGATATTACCGAACGTGCGCTGGCTGACAGCTGCACCGATTGCCGCCGCGCGTTGTCGCTGTTTTGCGTCATTATGGGCCGTTTTGGCGGCAATCTGGCGCTCAATCTCGGGACATTTGGCGGCGTGTTTATTGCGGGTGGTATCGTGCCGCGCTTCCTTGAGTTCTTCAAAGCCTCTGGTTTCCGTGCCGCATTTGAAGATAAAGGGCGCTTTAAAGAATATGTCCATGATATTCCGGTGTATCTCATCGTCCATGACAATCCGGGTCTTCTCGGTTCCGGTGCACATTTACGCCAGACCTTAGGTCACATTCTGTAAATCCTTCCTGTTATATCGGGAGGTAACTCTCCCGATAATCTTTTAAATCATACAGTTAATTCAATTTTTCTTTGTGTCCTCCTCACAAGGCCGACCTGCGTCACACTTCCGTACAGCGGGATTAATTCTCCAGTAAATGCATTATTTGTCTGGTAACGGCGATTTGTTTTGCACGTTCATAATTTCACTCGTCAACTATCACTGAACGAGGAATTAACGATGAGTAAGAAACTGATTGCTTTATGTGCCTGCCCGATGGGTCTGGCTCACACCTTTATGGCAGCCCAGGCGCTGGAAGAAGCGGCGGTGGAAGCAGGCTATGAAGTGAAAATTGAAACTCAGGGCGCGGACGGCATCCAGAATCGCCTGACCGCGCAGGATATCGCCGAAGCGACCATCATCATCCACTCCGTGGCGGTTACCCCGGAAGATAACGAACGTTTCGAATCACGCGACGTTTATGAAATCACTTTGCAGGACGCAATTAAAAACGCTGCGGGCATCATCAAAGAAATCGAAGAGATGATTGCCTCTGAACAACAGTAATATTCGACAGGGATAATTGTTATGGCCATTAAAAAACGCAGTGCAACCGTTGTGCCTGGCGCATCCGGTGCGGCAGCGGCAGTTAAGAATCCGCAGGCCTCTAAAAGCAGCTTCTGGGGTGAACTCCCGCAGCATGTGATGTCAGGGATTTCACGCATGGTGCCGACCTTAATTATGGGTGGTGTGATCCTCGCTTTCAGCCAGCTGATTGCTTATAGCTGGCTTAAAATTCCTGCTGATATCGGCATCATGGATGCTCTTAATAGCGGGAAATTCTCCGGTTTCGACCTTTCCTTACTGAAATTTGCCTGGCTGTCGCAATCCTTCGGCGGCGTGTTGTTTGGTTTCGCCATTCCGATGTTTGCTGCATTTGTGGCGAACTCTATCGGTGGCAAACTGGCGTTCCCGGCTGGTTTTATCGGCGGCTTGATGTCTACCCAGCCGACGCAACTGCTGAACTTCGATCCCAGCACGATGCAATGGGCGACCTCTTCGCCGGTGCCGTCCACCTTCATTGGTGCCCTGATTATTTCTATCGTTGCGGGTTACCTTGTGAAGTGGATGAACCAGAAAATCCAGTTACCGGATTTCCTGTTAGCGTTCAAAACCACATTTTTGCTACCGATTCTTTCCGCCATTTTTGTCATGCTGGCGATGTACTACGTCATCACCCCCTTTGGTGGCTGGATCAACGGCGGTATTCGTGCCGTGCTGACTGCCGCAGGTGAGAAGGGCGCGCTAATGTATGCGATGGGGATCGCCGCGGCGACAGCAATCGACCTTGGTGGCCCGATCAACAAAGCCGCAGGTTTCGTTGCCTTCAGCTTTACCACGGACCACGTATTACCGGTCACCGCACGTTCCATCGCTATTGTTATTCCGCCGATTGGTCTGGGTCTGGCGACCATTATTGACCGTCGTTTAACCGGCAAACGCCTGTTCAACGCTCAGCTTTATCCGCAGGGTAAAACCGCCATGTTCCTTGCCTTTATGGGGATCAGTGAAGGTGCGATTCCGTTTGCACTGGAAAGTCCCATCACCGCCATTCCGTCCTATATGGTTGGCGCGATTGTCGGCTCAACCGCTGCAGTCTGGCTGGGCGCAGTGCAATGGTTCCCGGAATCCGCTATCTGGGCATGGCCACTGGTCACTAACCTCGGCGTCTACATGGCGGGGATCGCGCTGGGGGCAGTCATTACTGCGCTGATGGTGGTGTTCCTGCGTCTGATGATGTTCCGTAAAGGCAAATTGTTAATCGATAGCCTGTAAGAAGGACAATCCTGATGACATTACTCGCTTCGCTGCGCGACTGGCTTAAGGCGCAACAACTGGATGCGGTGCTTCTCTCCTCACGGCAGAACAAACAGCCGCATCTGGGGATCTCCACCGGATCAGGCTATGTGGTGATTAGCCGTGTAAGTGCGCACATTCTGGTGGATTCGCGCTACTACGCGGATGTAGAAGCCCGCACGCAAGGCTACCAGCTGCATTTGCTTGACGCGACGAACACGCTTACCACTATCGTCAATCAAATCATTGCCGATGAGCAGTTGCAAACGCTCGGTTTTGAAGGCCAGCAGGTGAGTTGGGAAACCGCGCACCGCTGGCAGTCTGAACTCAATGCGAAACTGGTTAGCGCCACGCCGGATGTGCTGCGGCAAATCAAAACGCCAGAGGAGGTGGAGAAAATCCGCCTCGCCTGTGGGATTGCCGATCGCGGTGCTGAGCATATTCGCCGCTTTATTCAGGCGGGGATGAGCGAGCGCGAGATAGCCGCTGAACTGGAGTGGTTTATGCGCCAGCAGGGCGCAGAAAAAGCCTCTTTCGATACCATTGTCGCCAGCGGCTGGCGTGGCGCGCTGCCGCACGGTAAAGCCAGCGACAAGATTGTTGCAGCGGGCGAGTTTGTCACTCTTGATTTTGGTGCGCTGTATCAGGGCTACTGCTCTGATATGACGCGCACCTTGCTGGTGAATGGCGAAGGGGTAAGTGCCGAATCCCACCCGCTGTTTAACGTCTATCAGATTGTCCTGCAAGCACAGCTCGCAGCAATCTCTGCAATTCGCCCCGGCGTGCGCTGCCAGCAGGTTGACGACGCCGCGCGCCGGGTCATTACAGAAGCAGGTTATGGCGACTATTTCGGTCATAACACCGGTCACGCTATCGGCATTGAAGTCCATGAAGATCCGCGTTTTTCACCGCGGGACACCACGACGCTACAGCCAGGCATGTTGCTGACCGTGGAGCCGGGGATTTATTTGCCAGGGCAAGGGGGCGTGCGCATCGAAGATGTTGTGCTGGTTACCCCGCAAGGAGCAGAAGTGCTCTACGCCATGCCGAAAACAGTGTTGCTCACGGGAGAGGCATAATGGATTTATCGCTATTAAAAGCGTTGAGCGAGGCAGATGCGATCGCCTCCTCGGAACAGGAAGTACGGCAGATCCTGCTGGAAGAAGCGGATCGCCTGCAAAAAGAAGTGCGATTTGATGGGCTGGGATCGGTGCTGATCCGACTCAATGAGTCGACAGGTCCGAAGGTGATGATCTGTGCGCATATGGATGAAGTGGGATTTATGGTGCGCAGCATCTCCCGCGAAGGGGCTATTGACGTGCTGCCGGTTGGCAATGTGCGCATGGCTGCCCGCCAGCTGCAGCCGGTGCGCATCACCACCCGTGAAGAGTGCAAAATTCCAGGCCTGCTTGACGACGACCGGCAGGGGAATGATGTTAGCGCCATGCGCGTGGACATTGGCGCGCGCTCGTATGACGAAGTGATGCAGGCGGGAATTCGTCCAGGCGATCGCGTCACCTTCGATACCACTTTTCAGGTTCTACCCCACCAGCGAGTGATGGGGAAAGCCTTTGATGACCGCCTCGGTTGCTATCTGCTGGTGACGTTACTACGTGAGCTGCATGATGCCGAACTGCCTGCGGAAGTGTGGCTGGTGGCCAGCTCCAGCGAAGAGGTGGGATTACGCGGCGGGCAAACTGCCACCCGCGCGGTGTCGCCGGATGTCGCCATTGTGCTTGATACCGCCTGCTGGGCGAAAAACTTTGATTATGGCGCGGCTAACCATCGTCAGATTGGTAACGGCCCGATGCTGGTGTTAAGCGATAAATCGCTGATTGCGCCGCCAAAACTTACCGCGTGGATTGAAACCGTGGCGGCAGAAATTGGCGTGCCGTTGCAGGCGGATATGTTCAGCAACGGTGGCACGGACGGTGGGGCGGTGCACTTAACCGGCACTGGCGTACCCACAGTGGTGATGGGGCCTGCCACCCGCCACGGACATTGCGCGGCATCGATTGCCGATTGTCGCGACATTTTGCAGATGCAGCAACTTTTATCTGCCCTTATTCAACGTCTTACGCGTGAGACGGTTGTTCAACTGACGGATTTCAGATGATCTCCTGATTAACCCGGAGCGGTTATGCTAACGATTCAATTTCTCTGTCCTCTGCCTAACGGTCTGCATGCTCGTCCGGCGTGGGAACTTAAAGAACAGTGCAGCCAGTGGCAAAGCGAAATCACCTTCATCAACCATCGCCAGAACGCAAAGGCAGATGCGAAAAGCTCGCTGGCGCTGATTGGCACCGGCACCCTATTTAATGACAGTTGCAGCCTGAACATTAGCGGCAGCGATGAAGAGCAGGCGCGGCGCGTGCTGGAAGAGTACATCCAGGTGCGCTTTATCGACAGCGACAGCGTCCAGCCAACGCAGGTAGAACTGACGGCGCATCCGCTGCCGCGTTCATTAAGCCGTCTGAATCCTGATTTACTGTACGGCAATGTGCTGGCAAGCGGCGTCGGCGTGGGTACGCTGACCCTGTTACAGAGCGACAGCCTCGACAGTTATCGGGCAATCCCGGCCAGTGCGCAAGACTCCACCCGGCTGGAGCACAGCCTGGCAACGCTTGCCGAGCAACTGAACCAGCAACTGCGCGAGCGTGACGGCGAAAGCAAAACTATCCTCAGCGCCCATTTGTCGCTGATTCAGGATGATGAATTTGCAGGCAATATCCGTCGCCTTATGGCAGAACAGCATCAGGGACTGGGGGCGGCGATCATCAGCAATATGGAGCAGGTTTGCGCCAAACTATCTGCTTCTGCCAGCGATTATCTGCGCGAGCGGGTCAGCGACATTCGCGATATCAGCGAACAGTTGCTGCATATCACCTGGCCGGAACTGAAGCCGCGCAACAATCTGGTGCTGGAAAAACCGACTATTCTGGTGGCCGAGGATTTAACCCCAAGCCAGTTTTTGAGCCTCGATTTAAAAAATCTTGCGGGCATGATTCTGGAGAAAACCGGGCGCACCTCGCATACCCTGATTCTGGCCCGCGCCTCGGCGATCCCGGTACTAAGTGGCTTGCCGCTGGATGCGATCGCGCGCTATGCCGGGCAACCGGCAGTGCTTGACGCCCAGTGCGGCGTGCTGGCGATTAATCCTGATGACGCGGTGAGCGGTTATTATCAGGTTGCGCAGACGCTGGCAGATAAACGTCAGCAGCAGCAGGCGCAGGCTGCCGCGCAGCTGGCCTATTCCCGTGATAACAAGCGCATTGATATCGCGGCGAATATTGGCACCGCTCTGGAAGCGCCTGGCGCGTTTGCCAACGGCGCGGAAGGCGTCGGGCTGTTCCGTACCGAAATGCTCTATATGGATCGCGACAGCGCGCCGGACGAGCAGGAGCAATTTGAAGCCTACCAGCAGGTGCTACTGGCAGCGGGCGACAAGCCGATTATCTTCCGCACGATGGACATCGGCGGCGATAAAAGCATTCCTTATCTCAACATTCCCCAGGAAGAGAACCCGTTCCTCGGCTATCGCGCGGTACGTATTTACCCGGAATTTGCTGGCCTGTTCCGCACTCAACTGCGGGCCATTTTGCGCGCCGCCAGTTTCGGCAACGCCCAGTTGATGATCCCAATGGTTCACAGCCTCGATCAGATCTTATGGGTGAAGGGCGAGATCCAAAAAGCGATCGTTGAGCTTAAGCGCGATGGCCTGCGTCATGCAGAGACGATTACGCTGGGTATCATGGTGGAAGTGCCGTCGGTGTGCTACATCATCGACCACTTCTGCGATGAGGTCGATTTCTTCAGTATCGGTTCTAACGATATGACCCAGTATCTGTATGCGGTCGATCGTAATAACCCGCGCGTATCGCCGCTGTATAACCCGATTACGCCATCGTTCCTGCGCATGTTGCAGCAGATTATTACCACTGCGCATCAGCGCGGAAAATGGGTAGGTATTTGCGGTGAACTGGGCGGTGAAAGTCGTTATCTGCCGCTACTGCTTGGGCTGGGCTTGGATGAGCTGAGTATGAGTAGCCCGCGCATTCCGGCGGTGAAAAGCCAGCTTCGTCAACTGGATAGCGAGGCGTGTCGGGAACTGGCGCGTCAGGCGTGTGAATGTCGCAGCGCGCAGGAGATTGAAGCGTTACTCACCGCCTTTACGCCGGAAGAAGACGTTCGCCCGCTGCTGGCGCTGGAGAATATCTTCGTTGATCAGGCCTTTAGCAATAAAGAGCAGGCGATCCAGTTCCTGTGCGGTAACCTCGGCGTTAACGGGCGCACTGAACATCCGTTCGAGCTGGAAGAGGATGTCTGGCAACGGGAAGAGATTGTTACCACCGGCGTTGGTTTTGGCGTAGCGATCCCGCACACCAAATCTCAGTGGATCCGTCATTCCAGTATCAGCATTGCCCGGCTGGTGAAACCGGTTGACTGGCAGTCAGAAATGGGCGAAGTCGAACTGGTGATCATGCTGACGTTGGGTGCTAACGAAGGGATGAACCATGTGAAAGTCTTCTCGCAGCTGGCGCGCAAACTGGTGAATAAAAACTTCCGCCAGTCGCTGTTCGCCGCGCAAGATGCACAAAGCATCCTGACGCTGCTGGAAACAGAATTAACCTTCTGACGTTAGCCCTGAAAACGGGCGCTGTACTCTCCTGGCGTCAGGCCAAACTGACGCCGGAAGACGCGACAAAAATAGTCGCTGTCCGGAAAGCCGCAACGCTGCGCCACTTCATGAATCGACAGATGATATTTCTGCAAAATCATCCTCGCCTTCGCCATTCGCACCCAACGCACATATTCGATAAAACGCATTGTTCCATGCTGCGCAAACAGTTTTGACAGATGATTGGGCGTGATATTAAAAAACAGCGCCACGCTCTCACGGGTGAGCGGCTGGGCATAATTATCCTGAACCCAGTTACAAATGCTGTGATAAAGAAAATCTCCGCGCGGCTGCGAATTACCCGGCGGCATATTCACCACGTTGCGGCAAAGATGCAGCAAACTTAACACCAGCGGCTGAATGATATTCTGCTCCAGCGGCGAACGGCTAAGATGGGTGAGGGCAGTAAGCATTGCTTCACCTTCGCCGCGTTGCAGGCTGGGAAGTTGGATCTGGCGAGCAGGATGCAACAACGACGTGGTACGGCTATCGTAAAACGATAACCCAAGCCAGGTCGGTGCGAACACCAGGCTTAACAGCATCACCGGTTTGTTGTTGATCGGTAAATTAGCCGCGCGCGCTGGAATAAACAGCATTTCTCCTTCAACCATACGTTGCTGCTTTGCTTCCAGCAGATTGCCGTATTCGCCGCGCAGCACGATATCCAGACGGGGAAAATCAATACATAAACTGCCCACCGGTAACGAGGCAGGCTGGCTGGCAAACCAGACGCGCCCCAGTAGTTGCGGGTTAAGCACCAGGCCGCTGAACAGATCGGCGAAAAATTGTTGATCGGCGGGCAAGCCTGGTGCTTTCATGAAAGTTCCCGATTAAAGATGCATTAACTGGCGGAATTCTTTAACTTTGCTGCGGCTGACTGGCACTTCAAAATCCAGATCTTTCAGCCGCAGAATATAGGTGTTATTAAACCACGGTTCGATCTCGCGGATTTTGTTCAGATTGACACAAAATGAGCGATGGCAGCGGAAAAAATGCGATGGCGGCAGCTTGCTGCAAAACTCGGTAATGTTCATCGGCATTACGTAGGATTCACGCCGCGTATAGACAAAGGTCATTTTCTCGTGCGCTTCGGCGTAATAGATATCGTTAATTGGCGTGACGATTATTCGCTCATCTTTCACCAGATTAATGGTGTCATTCTCACGCGTTACCGTCGTGGCAGGCGTACTGCTGGTCTGCTGTTGCTGCCAGGCCGCTTCCAGTTTTTGCAGCATCCCGGTAATGCGTGACTCCTGATACGGTTTGAGAATGTAGTCAAACGCTTCCAGTTCAAACGCTTCTACCGCATGTTCTTTCCACGCGGTGATGAACACAATAAACGGTTTATGGGCGAACTGGCTGATGTTTTGCGCCAGCAACACACCGTCCAGCGACGGAATATTGATATCCAGAAAAATGGCGTCGACGCGGTTATGCTGCAAAAACTTCAACACGTCCAGACCGTCGTCAAAGGTGCCGACAATCTCCATCTGGCTGTGCTCTTTAATTAGCCAGCTCAGTTCCTGTTGTGCCAGGAATTCGTCTTCAACAATGATGACTTTCACAATATCACTCCGGCTCAAAGCAATAACGTAGCCTGTGAGGCGACAGGGGTGCGTTGGTTAGGAATGTAAAACGCAATTTCCGTTCCTGGTTCCAGACGGCGGATATGCAGTCCCTCGCCATACAATAACTTCACGCGATGATGGACATTCAGCAGGCCAATTTTATTGCCCGGCATTTCGTTCGCTTCGACCCGCTCAATGACTTTTGGATCGATGCCGTGCCCGGTATCCCGCACCGCAATGCGTACCCGATTACCGCACTCTGCAACGCTGATGGTGACAACGCCTTTACCTTTGCAAGGCTGAATACCGTGGACAATGGCGTTCTCCACCAACGGTTGGATCAGCAGGCTGGGAATGCAGCAATTCACCTCTTCATCAATATCATAGATAACCGTCAGCTTGTCGCCAAAGCGGGCCTGCTCAATGGCAATATAGTCTTTAATTTGATACAGCTCTTTTTTGATATCGATTTGCTCATCGTCTTTTAATTCAATGTTATAGCGTAGATAACGCGACAGATTAAAGATCAGCTGGCGAGCGGTATCCGGATTCAGACGGATTGACGATGAAATAGCGTTCAAAGCGTTAAACAGGAAATGGGGATTAATTTTGCTTTGCAGGGCGCGAAGCTCTGCCTTATTTGCCATTTCACGTAGCTGCTCGGCGCGTGAAACCTCCAGTTGCGTGGAGATGATTTGCGACAGACCGACCGCCATTTCCTGTAATGATGACGTAATCTGATGCGCGTGGCAGTAGTAAATTTTCAGTGTTCCGGTCACAACGCCTTTCTCCCACAATGGGATCACCAGCATGGAATGAATCTCTGGTGTGCGGTGGGCTTCATCATTGTTTTTAATGATGATTTTTCCGTAATTCATCGCCTGTCGGGTAGTCGGGCTAATGAAGTCATCGCCATTCTGATAGTTGTGTTCACCCACGCCAACATAGGCCAGCACATGATCGGTATTGGTAATCGCCACCGCATCGGCATGAATATCATCGCGGATAATTTCACAAACTTTGCGTAATGACTCGCTATTGACATGGCGAAACAGCGGCAGCGTTTTGTTGGCGATATCCAGCGCCAGCTTGGCCTGCCGCGCGGCGCTGGCCTCTTTTTCGCCCTCAACGCTTTGCACCAGCAGCACAATAAAGCCGATACAGACGCTACCGAGGATCATTGGAATCCCGATTTTAGAGACGATATCGATCCCCAACGCGGTAGTTGGTGCCCAGACAATCACCAGAATCATGGTCAACGTTTCACATAACATGCCGCCGAGAATACCGACGCGCCAGCGCTGTGCTTTGGGGATTTTCAGGTTGATCCAGCCCGATATACAACCCGCCAGAATGCTGGTGATAAAGCAGGGGATCGCCGTCACGCCGCCGATATCAATTAAATACCGGTGAATACCTGCGATCACGCCGGTAATAATGCCTACCCACGGGCCAAAAAGAATCCCGCCTGACATCACCGCGATAATACGTACGTTCACCAGCGAGCCTTCTACGGGAACGCCGGACCAGGTGCTGAACAGGGCGAACAGCGAGAAAATGGCGGTAACGGCGAGCAGCTCTTTCGGTGAGTGTGCCGACTTGTGCAACAGTTCGCGAAACAGGCGGATACGGATGAGAAAGAACAGGCAGATAAGCATTAACGCTGCCCGATCGAAGACCGCCAGCAGCATGTTGAATATTTCGTGCACGGGTGACTCTGAATAAGGATTAAACCTCTATGATAGGTAACCTGAAGGCTGATGACCAGCAGGCCGTTTTTGAGGAAAAACCACAATTTTAAAAGGGGATTGAAAGATAAATGGTGTATTAGCAATGCATCTCTTGATAATGCACATCTGCTTGGTAAATTTATTGAAATTATAATGTTAATAAAATGAGTGGTAATTTTCTTGTTAGCGCAGATAAATTTCCTGTTTTTGAAGTGGAGTTCCTCATTTAAAGCCATTGATAAAAATGTTCTAAAACGCTGGACAGACAGAAATTAATCAGGCTATTTTCAAAACAGCCACCATCGTGGCAGCGTCGCTCGGACGGTCCGGGCGCTAACGTTAATCTGAGGAAATTATGGCTGACACTCGCCTTGAACGTCGCTTTACGCGCATTGATCGTCTCCCGCCCTACGTTTTTAATATTACCGCTGAACTGAAAATGGCTGCGCGTCGGCGCGGCGAAGATATTATCGATTTCAGTATGGGTAACCCGGACGGTGCGACTCCGCCGCATATCGTCGAAAAATTATGTACGGTGGCCCAGCGACCGGACACGCATGGTTACTCTACTTCACGCGGCATTCCGCGGTTACGTCGCGCCATTTCCCGCTGGTATCAGGATCGCTACGACGTCGAGATCGACCCGGAATCAGAAGCCATCGTCACCATTGGTTCGAAAGAGGGACTGGCGCATCTGATGCTGGCGACGCTGGATCATGGTGACACTGTACTGGTGCCTAATCCAAGCTACCCGATTCATATTTACGGCGCGGTGATTGCCGGGGCGCAGGTACGCTCAGTGCCGCTGGTGGAAGGTGTCGATTTCTTCAACGAACTGGAACGCGCCATTCGCGAAAGTTATCCGAAACCGAAGATGATGATCCTCGGCTTCCCGTCGAATCCAACCGCGCAATGCGTGGAGCTGGAATTCTTTGAGAAGGTTGTGGCGCTGGCGAAACGCTACGATGTGCTGGTGGTCCATGACCTGGCCTATGCCGATATCGTCTACGATGGCTGGAAAGCGCCGTCAATCATGCAGGTGCCGGGTGCACGCGATGTGGCGGTCGAGTTCTTTACGCTGTCGAAAAGCTACAACATGGCGGGCTGGCGTATCGGCTTTATGGTTGGCAACAAAACGCTGGTCAGCGCGCTGGCACGTATTAAAAGCTATCACGATTACGGCACCTTTACGCCGTTGCAGGTGGCAGCGATTGCGGCGCTGGAGGGCGATCAACAGTGCGTGCGCGACATTGCTGAACAGTACAAACGCCGCCGTGATGTACTGGTAAAAGGGCTGCATGAAGCGGGCTGGATGGTCGAAATGCCGAAGGCTTCGATGTATGTCTGGGCGAAAATCCCGGAACCGTATGCTGCCATGGGCTCGCTGGAATTTGCCAAGAAGCTGCTGAACGAAGCGAAGGTCTGTGTCTCTCCGGGGATTGGCTTTGGCGACTACGGCGACACGCATGTTCGCTTTGCACTGATTGAAAACCGCGACCGTATTCGTCAGGCGATTCGTGGGATTAAAGCGATGTTCCGTGCCGATGGTTTACTACCCGCCAGCAGCAAACATATTCACGAAAACGCGGAATAAACACCGACCTCAAAAATGCAAACAGGAGCCTGATGGCTCCTGTTTTTCATTGCACAGTTTGCTTTTAGATCATCAGGGCAAAAGTACCGGCCCAAACGATGACCATAAAAGAAATGCCCATAAAGAAATATTTCACTTTACATCTCTCCGCGTAATTACTGTTACGCCTGAATGACTTCATTACACCTGATACAGTGAGTTGACACCGGGCAAAACGACCTTAAAAGTCCTGTATTTTACCGTGGGCATCACCCCAGAATTCTGAGCTAAACTGCTCCAGACGGCGCTAATGTACGCCTAAAACTGAAACGAGACAAGAGGCATTTTCTTATTTACTTTTAGTAACTTACAGGTGTCTCATATCGGCGACAGTTTAATTTCTGACGGTAATAATTAGAGATTCAGCGAAGGAAAAAACCTTAAGAAAAAAGCCATAAAAACCATGAGGTTATTATGGCTGATTTGAGGAGGGAAAGAGTAAGAGCAGTTTGTTAAATGTATAGCGACGATTCTCCCACCGGGCGCGTTTTAAAGCGACGGTGGATCCAGAGGTACTGCTCCGGTGCGCGCATGATCTCTTTTTCGATAATCTTGTTCATATAGGCAGCGGCTTGATTTTCATCTGCCGGGTAGCCTTCCATCTCTGGGGTGATGTACAAACGATATCCGCTGTAATCCGCTTTTCTTACCATCGTTACGGTTAACATGGCTGCGCCAGAGAGACGTGAAAGGACATACGTACCATTGGTTGTGGCGACATTTTCCACCGCAAAGAACGGCGCGAAGGAGCTGCCTTTACGACCATAATCCTGATCGGGAGCAAACCATACCGCTTCACCTTTCTTCAGTGCACCGACAATGCCGCGCAGATTATTTCTGCCGATCATCGCTTTGTTAGAGCGCATGCGCCCACGGGTCTGCACCCATTCCATCAGCTGATTATTATGTGGACGATAGGTAGCCATCATTGGTTGGCACAGTCCCATCACGCGGCCGCCCAGTTCCAGCGACATAAAATGGACGCCGACAACCATTACGCCGCGATTTTGCATTTGTGCGCGTTTAAGGTTATCCAACCCTTCAACATCAAACCATTTACGTACGCGACTGTCGGGCCAGAACCACGCCATGCCGGTTTCTACCAGCGCCATGCCGAGTGAACGAAAGTTTTCGGCAATCATCTTCTCGCGTTCTTCCGCAGAATGCTGTGGGAAACAAAGTTCCAGGTTTTTACGGGCGATAGATTCACGCCGTTTCAGGAATGGTCGCGCTATTGCGCCAATACGCGTGCCGAGAAAGCAGAGAACAGGATAAGGAAGCTGTACCCAAAGCCAGAGTACACCAAGCCCAAACCATGTGAGCCAGTAGCGAGGATGTAGAAACTCGCGGGAAAATTTGCATTGTGGAAACATAGTTACCTTCTGTAGATACGAATTGTTGTATCGCAGAAGATTCCATGTCGACAGCGGTACACTCAATTGGTTGGGCCATCATGTACGACAATGGTTCCTGTAAAGAGTGTAAAGACTAGTCAGGACATAACCACGAGGAGCATGAATGCGGTATCTGTACTTTATCACTGGCTGACTGCTTTCAGCTACTGATTATTAATCGTGCAAAGTAAATATTTTTCCGTACGCAACAGTCTTGCATTTAACATGCTGTTTTCATTGATGCTTAGCAAAAATTGCCAGAGGTTAAGGATTGTCTTACTATTAAAGTGACTGAAGTTACAGGTTTTTTAGCGCGGCAGGAGGTTGAGCTATGATTTATTTATGGATGTTTCTCGCCCTGTGTATTGTCTGCGTAAGCGGATACATCGGTCAGGTACTGAACGTGGTCTCGGCGGTCTCTTCTTTCTTCGGCATGGTGATCCTCGCTGCACTCATTTACTACTTCACCATGTGGTTAACAGGCGGTAATGAACTAGTGACGGGGATATTTATGTTTCTTGCCCCGGCTTGTGGCTTGATGATTCGCTTTATGGTGGGGTATGGCAGGCGGTAGTAGTTCAGGATGGATCATTTGGGCAGGTGCTCACATCATCAACAGATATGATTGTTCACCTGCCATGTGACAGACGCTATCGCACAGGATGAATAAGATAATTCGCCTTTGTCGGAAAAGGGGGCGTGATGTCTTCTGTGAGATTTAATGGTGGCGCATCTTCTCTCATCTTAAACAAAATCGCCTGTGATGGCTGAAGTTTTGTAGAATGAGTTGTCGTCATCACTGACGTTTTTTCTGTCTCTTTATAGCTCGTCTCACTTCCACCACCAGAAATGGAAAATGCAAAAACATTGCATGCCATAATAGAGACCAATAAAAATAAGCTAAAAAGCATTAAGTTTACTTTCATAGAAAGTTATCCTGAGAATGGCTCACTGAGAACCTACGATGTTATGGCTGTATTTACATTTAATTAATCAGTATTTACATCGATATAATAAATGACATCTCTTTGTGGTATATAAGAATAGTTCTCTGCGACAGGAAGCATATTCCTACAATTGTAAGACTAAAATACTTCTTGCGATAATAACTACAACTGTAAGATAACCCTTTCAAAATGACCGTTGCTCTCTGATTTCTCATTTCATGCTCACCCAATATGATGGCGGCGTTTTCTAAAACTGTTAAAGAATGAGGTAAGTATGAAACGTTTAATTATGGCTACGATGGTCACAGCAATTCTGGCATCTTCAACTGTATGGGCGGCTGATAATGCACCGGTAGCGGCACAACAGCAAACTCAGCAAGTTCAGCAAACCCAGAAAACGGCAGCAGCAGAGCGTATCTCTGAACAAGGTTTATATGCGATGCGTGACGTGCAGGTAGCGCGCCTGGCTCTGTTTCATGGCGATCCGGAAAAGGCAAAAGAACTGACCAATGAAGCTTCAGCTTTGTTGTCAGATGACAGTACCGAATGGGCAAAGTTCGCTAAGCCAGGTAAAAAGACCAATGTCAATGATGACCAATATATTGTCATTAATGCATCTGTCGGAATTTCTGAGAGTTATGTAGCGACACCCGAAAAAGAAGCCGCGATAAAAATTGCCAACGAAAAAATGGCGAAAGGGGATAAAAAGGGCGCAATGGAAGAGCTGCGCCTGGCCGGTGTTGGCGTAATGGAAAACCAATATCTGATGCCGCTCAAACAGACTCGTAATGCACTTGCTGATGCGCAGAAACTGCTTGATAAAAAGCAATACTACGAGGCAAACCTGGCGCTTAAAGGTGCGGAAGATGGAATCATCGTCGATAGCGAAGCACTGTTTGTGAACTAACGCTGACAGGCAGTATATTGAGGTAAAGGATTTAACTCCCTCCAGCCGACAATTTTTTATGACCACAATACGACAGGTTGTGGTCATAAAATTATTTGGCGCTCGCGGTTCTATAAACTCGCATTTTATCTTCCTCAAAGTAAACCGCAATAATCCCGTGTCATCACAAATCATTTATTATGTTATGTTTTATGGTACGCTTTAAAAGGCGTAATCATACCCTTACTTGTAAATCACCGGCGCTTCTTACAGTTGTAAGAATAACATCACAAATGTCGCGGCTCTCTCTGATTACCGCGAACCAATATTTATCATATTCTTCTTTTCGTCCTCACTACTTACCATGCAGAAAGGAATTGGAAGTGGCGATGAAATGATTTTCAGCACTTGATACAGGAATTTAAAAATATCGAGTGCAGCTACGACGATATTTTGCGGATTATTTATAGAGGGCGTTATGCCTTAAATAAACGCTAAATTAACATATATTTAATTAACTAATAGGTATTGCTATGTCAACTCCACTTCAAGGAATTAAAGTTCTCGATTTCACCGGTGTGCAATCTGGCCCATCTTGTACTCAAATGCTGGCCTGGTTTGGCGCTGACGTCATTAAAATTGAACGTCCCGGCGTTGGTGACGTAACGCGTCACCAGCTGCGAGATATTCCTGATATCGATGCGCTTTACTTCACCATGCTTAACAGTAACAAACGTTCTATTGAATTAAATACCAAAACAGCGGAAGGCAAAGAGGTAATGGAAAAGCTGATCCGCGAAGCTGATATCTTAGTCGAGAACTTTCATCCAGGGGCCATTGATCACATGGGCTTCACCTGGGAGCATATTCAAGAAATCAATCCACGTTTGATTTTTGGTTCGATCAAAGGGTTTGATGAGTGTTCGCCTTATGTGAATGTAAAAGCCTATGAAAACGTTGCTCAGGCAGCGGGTGGTGCGGCATCCACTACAGGTTTTTGGGACGGCCCGCCGCTGGTAAGCGCTGCAGCGTTGGGTGACAGCAACACCGGAATGCATTTGCTGATCGGTTTACTTGCTGCTTTGCTGCATCGCGAAAAAACGGGGCGTGGTCAACGAGTTACCATGTCAATGCAGGATGCCGTATTGAACCTTTGCCGCGTGAAATTACGCGACCAGCAGCGTCTCGATAAATTGGGTTATCTGGAAGAATACCCGCAGTATCCGAATGGCACATTTGGTGATGCAGTTCCCCGCGGAGGTAATGCGGGTGGTGGCGGTCAGCCTGGCTGGATCCTGAAATGTAAAGGCTGGGAAACCGATCCTAACGCCTATATTTATTTCACTATTCAGGAGCAAAACTGGGAAAACACCTGTAAAGCCATCGGCAAACCAGATTGGATTACCGATCCGGCATACAGTACAGCCCATGCCCGACAGCCACATATTTTCGATATTTTTGCTGAAATCGAAAAATACACTGTCACTATTGATAAACATGAAGCGGTGGCCTATTTGACTCAGTTTGATATTCCTTGCGCACCGGTTTTAAGTATGAAAGAAATTTCACTTGATCCCTCTTTGCGCCAAAGTGGCAGTGTCGTCGAAGTGGAACAACCGTTGCGTGGAAAATATCTGACAGTTGGTTGTCCAATGAAATTCTCTGCCTTTACGCCGGATATTAAAGCTGCGCCGCTATTAGGTGAACATACCGCTGCTGTATTGCAGGAGCTGGGTTATAGCGACGATGAAATTGCTGCAATGAAGCAAAACCACGCCATCTGATATTAACGGGGGCTTCTGGCTCCCAATTTATAAAAATTTCGAGGTTATTAATCATGTCAGATCAACTTCAAATGACAGATGGTATGCATATCATCGTTGAAGCATTAAAACAGAATGATATTGACACTATTTATGGTGTTGTAGGTATTCCTGTGACGGATATGGCGCGCCATGCCCAGGCGGAAGGCATTCGTTATATTGGTTTTCGTCATGAGCAGTCGGCAGGCTATGCCGCTGCGGCAAGCGGTTTTCTTACCCAAAAACCGGGGATCTGCCTGACAGTGTCTGCGCCAGGATTCCTCAATGGTTTGACCGCATTGGCCAACGCAACGGTAAATGGTTTTCCGATGATCATGATTAGCGGCTCCAGCGACCGCGCGATCGTCGACCTACAGCAAGGTGATTATGAAGAGCTGGACCAAATGAATGCGGCAAAACCGTATGCCAAAGCAGCATTCCGCGTTAATCAGCCGCAGGATCTTGGCATTGCATTGGCACGCGCTATCCGGGTCTCAGTATCGGGTCGCCCTGGCGGAGTTTATCTTGATTTACCAGCAAATGTCCTGGCCGCGACGATGGAAAAAGACGAAGCGTTAACCACGATTGTTAAAGTTGAAAATCCGTCGCCAGCATTATTGCCATGCCCGAAGTCAGTCACTAGCGCAATTTCGCTTTTAGCAAAAGCTGAACGTCCATTAGTTATCCTTGGCAAAGGCGCGGCGTATTCACAAGCTGATGAACAGCTTCGTGAATTTATTGAAAGTGCCCAGATTCCATTCCTGCCAATGTCTATGGCGAAAGGGATCCTGGAAGATACGCATCCACTTTCTGCGGCAGCTGCGCGTTCGTTTGCCCTGGCAAATGCTGACGTTGTCATGCTTGTTGGTGCACGACTGAATTGGTTACTGGCGCACGGTAAAAAAGGATGGGCGGCAGATACACAGTTTATTCAACTGGATATTGAACCGCAGGAAATTGACAGCAACCGCCCCATTGCTGTGCCAGTCGTTGGCGATATTGCATCCAGTATGCAAGGTATGCTGGCAGAATTGAAACAAAACACATTTACGACTCCGCTGGTGTGGCGCGATATTTTAAATATCCACAAGCAGCAAAATGCGCAAAAAATGCATGAAAAGTTAAGTACAGATACCCAACCATTAAATTACTTTAATGCATTGAGTGCTGTGCGCGATGTATTGCGTGAGAACCAGGATATTTATTTAGTTAATGAAGGGGCAAATACCCTGGATAATGCACGAAATATTATTGATATGTATAAACCACGTCGTCGTCTGGATTGTGGCACCTGGGGTGTCATGGGCATCGGTATGGGCTATGCCATCGGTGCTAGCGTGACCTCTGGTTCTCCGGTTGTCGCCATTGAAGGTGATAGTGCTTTTGGTTTCAGTGGGATGGAGATTGAAACGATTTGTCGATATAACCTGCCGGTGACGATCGTTATTTTTAATAATGGCGGCATCTACAGAGGAGACGGTGTTGATCTCAGTGGCGCTGGTGCACCATCACCAACAGATCTATTGCACCATGCAAGGTATGACAAATTAATGGATGCGTTTCGTGGCGTTGGTTATAACGTCACCACGACAGATGAACTTCGTCATGCTTTAACTACCGGTATTCAGTCGCGCAAACCGACCATTATTAATGTGGTCATCGACCCTGCAGCAGGAACTGAAAGTGGCCATATTACCAAACTTAACCCAAAACAAGTCGCTGGTAATTAAATACTGACATCGTCTCCTCTTGCCAACTCATTATCGATGGTGAGGGGACCCTTATCGGAAATACTATTATGCTAACATTTTTTATTGGCGATTTATTGCCTATTATCGTAATCATGCTGTTGGGTTATTTTAGCGGCAGACGAGAAACTTTTTCAGAAGATCAAGCTCGGGCATTTAATAAACTGGTATTAAACTACGCTCTTCCTGCGGCCCTATTTGTTTCTATTACCCGGGCAAACAGGGAAATGATTTTTGCGGACACTCGCCTGACCCTTGTATCACTTGTGGTTATTGTCGGATGTTTCTTTTTCTCCTGGTTTGGTTGCTACAAATTTTTTAAACGTACCCATGCAGAAGCAGCAGTATGTGCATTAATTGCAGGCTCACCTACCATCGGATTCCTGGGGTTTGCAGTTCTCGACCCTATTTATGGTGATTCCGTATCAACAGGTTTAGTGGTAGCAATTATTTCTATTATTGTTAACGCAATTACTATTCCTATTGGTCTGTATTTGCTGAATCCTTCCTCAGGAGCGGATGGTAAGAAGAATAGTAATCTGAGCGCATTAATTTCTGCGGCAAAGGAGCCAGTAGTATGGGCACCTGTTCTGGCAACGATCCTGGTGTTGGTTGGGGTAAAAATTCCGGCAGCATGGGACCCAACCTTTAATCTGATTGCGAAGGCTAACTCAGGGGTAGCGGTATTCGCTGCGGGGTTGACTCTGGCTGCACATAAATTCGAGTTCAGTGCCGAAATTGCTTATAACACCTTCCTGAAGCTGATTCTGATGCCACTGGCGCTGCTTCTCGTTGGTATGGCATGTCATTTGAACAGCGAACATTTGCAGATGATGGTACTGGCAGGCGCTTTACCGCCGGCATTCTCCGGAATCATTATTGCCAGTCGGTTTAATGTCTACACCCGCACTGGTACAGCGTCATTGGCTGTGAGCGTACTGGGTTTTGTCGTCACGGCTCCCTTGTGGATTTATGTCAGTCGACTGGTTTCATAATTAATCATGTTATTGATTTTACATAAATGCCGAAGTGTCTTTTCACCTTCGGCTTTTTTCAAGGTATAAGCAAATGACCAATAATGAATGTAAAGGGCCGTTTGAAGGCTTATTAGTTATCGATATGACGCATGTCCTTAATGGGCCTTTCGGAACTCAACTTCTTTGTAATATGGGCGCAAGGGTAATTAAAGTTGAGCCGCCAGGTCATGGTGATGATACCCGCACATTTGGTCCCTATGTGGATGGACAGTCACTCTATTACAGTTTTATTAATCATGGCAAAGAGAGTGTGGTTCTTGATTTAAAGAATGATCACGATAAAAGCATATTTATAAATATGCTTAAACAAGCGGATGTATTAGCTGAGAATTTTCGCCCAGGTACAATGGAAAAACTGGGGTTTTCATGGGAAAGGTTACAAGAAATCAACCCGCGCCTCATATATGCTTCATCGTCGGGTTTCGGGCATACCGGTCCGTTAAAAGATGCTCCTGCCTACGATACCATTATTCAGGCAATGAGCGGGATAATGATGGAAACAGGGTACCCTGATGCTCCGCCAGTGCGCGTGGGTACCTCTCTTGCGGATTTATGTGGCGGTGTCTATTTATTCAGCGGAATAGTGAGTGCACTTTATGGCCGCGAAAAGAGCCAGAGAGGGGCGCATGTCGATATAGCGATGTTTGATGCCACGCTGAGTTTTCTGGAGCATGGTCTGATGGCATATATTGCGACAGGGAAGTCACCACAACGCCTGGGAAATCGCCATCCCTACATGGCACCTTTTGATGTTTTTGATACTCAGGATAAGCCGATTACTATTTGTTGTGGTAATGACAAGCTTTTTTCTGCGTTATGTCAGGCACTGGAGCTTACGGAACTGGTTAATGATCCCCGATTTAGCAGCAATATTTTACGCGTACAAAACCAGGCTATTCTTAAACAATATATTGAGCGAACGTTAAAAACGCAGGCAGCTGAAGTTTGGTTAGCCAAAATACATGAAGTTGGTGTGCCCGTCGCGCCGTTATTAAGTGTGGCTGAGGCCATTAATTTGCCACAAACTCAGGCGAGAAATATGTTGATTGAAGCCGGGGGAATAATGATGCCAGGTAATCCGATAAAAATCAGCGGCTGCGCGGACCCGCATGTTATGCCGGGAGCGGCAACGCTCGACCAACATGGGGAACAAATTCGCCAGGAGTTCTCATCATAAATGTAAGATGTGCTGGTAAATAGCTCCCACATTTGAATATTGTGGGAGCCGCTATTTAGTCATTTTGTTGACAGAAAACAGCAATCTCCTGGTCTAACTCTGCAATGTGTTCTTTAACAGAGTTCAGCAACTTAAGAATTTCAGGCTTGCTGTCATCTGAAACGGGCGTTATTTCTAACTGATGGCTAAGATTAATCAACTTTTGCAAATTCAGGATGTTAGCCGCACCGTGGATGCGATGAATACACTGATGGAAAATTCTGTTGTCGCCAGCTTCTAGTGCATGAAACGCAGCGGGTAGATCTTTATGCGTTTCATGCTGGAAAGTCATGAGAATCTCCTGCATCAGTTGTAGATCGTTCGCCGTATTATTTTTCAGGGCCTCGATATCAAGGTGGCGATACTGAGGTGCAATATGCGCAACCTGGTGTAACTGACTTAAATGTGTTTTCAGTACATCCAGGGTCAACGGTTTGAACAAACATAAGTTCATGCCGCAATTTAACCCTTTTTCACGTTCGTTAGCCTGTGCGTTGGCTGTAAGCCCCCAGATAGGTAAGGAAGAATTTTGCTCACGGAGTTTGCGAGTCAACTCAAAACCATCCATATTCGGCATATTAACGTCAGTAATAAGCAGATCATAATGTTGCATACTGACTTTGTGTAGCGCTTGCACACCATCAGTGGCTTCATCAACATCATATCCTAATAGGTTTAGCTGGCGTTTGAGTAATAGCCTGTTGGTCGGATGATCATCCGCGATTAATATACTCAACTTTTCAGGGAGTGTCATAGGTTGTTCTGCTTTTGCCTCGACAGTCGCCACTTGTTGGGTAATTTCTACCGGGATTGTGATCGTAAATGTCGTTCCTATGCCTGGATGACTTTCTAATGACAAATCGCCCTGCATGTTTTTAATTAATTCTTTGCAGATCATTAAGCCTAAACCAGAACCTGTTTGCTGACGACCTGCACTTGTTTGGCTATAGCGTTTAAACAGTTGTTGTTGTTCTTCCTGCGATAATCCACTTCCAGAATCCATAATCGTCATTTTGATAACAGCGTGGTTGTCATCAATGTCACCCAGGGAGGTCGTAATTTTTACTGCCCCCTCGGTGGTAAATTTGAGAGCATTGCTCAGTAAATTAGATAAGACCTGCTTAAACGCCTGAGGGTCGATCTTAACCTGGTAATGTTCAGGAAACTTACTGCTGCAACTTAATGCGATGGATTTGCTTGCAGCAATCGCACCGAAAGAGTGACAAGTGTTCTGGACTAAAGTAGGGATATCGACCCATTGTGGTTGAAGTTGATAGTTACCCGACTCAATTTTGTCGACATCAAGGATTTCACCAATTAAGCCGAGGAGTGATTGTCCGGTGGCGTAGGCAAGTGAAATCGCCTCCACCCGTTGCTCCTTGCTAAGACCAGAACCCGACAAAAGTTCCAGGAAGCCCATAATGGAGCTTATTGGTGTTCTTATTTCGTGACTCATTGTTGCCAGAAACTGGCTTTTTGCGACAGTTGCATTGATCGCTTTATTTCTCTCTACTTCGAGTGCATGAATTAAATCACGCGTCTCGGTAATATCTTGCCAACCACAAATATAAACAGCATGATCGCTGGCTGGCAGATTGCATAATGTATGCCAGTGATTAATGCATCTTTTCTCGATGCCATTATCAATTTCAAATACCTGTGTGTATATTGTTCGATTTTCTTTCGTTTCTGCTGTGACTTCATGCGCATTAGAAAAAACATCTTTAAAGGGTGAGTCACTGTTTTCTAATGGTAACATTGCATTTTTGTAGTAATCCGCAGTGAAATAATGTTCAAAAGCACTATTATGACTAATGACATTACCTTGCCAGTTTACAACATAAGTTGGATTCGGTAAGGAATCCGAGAGTGCTTTTCGGAATGATATTTGGTTTTCTAAATCACCCTGAATGACTTTACGACGACGAACTGAGCGTAACAGGTAGAATCCCCATAAAAGGCTACTGCCAACTAATAAAACGGATAATGTCGTGACAATATAAAATTGCTCGCTATAGAGGTCCCATGTGTCAATGGTCACATTGGGCATTTTAATCCATTTTTCCGTCAGGCGCAGAACTTCGCTTGGGGGAATTGCATTCAGTGCTTTATTAATAATATCCTTAAGTTCCGGTTCTCCGCGAGGAAAAGCGAACGAAAGCGATGCATTCGGAACGCCGGGAATAAGAAAATGATAAAGTTCATTAGGATAGTAATGGTCGATCATGTAACGTGAATTTAACTGTGTCGCGACCAGAGCATCAAGTTCGCCTTCCTTGACCTTGTGAAATGCAGCGCTGGCGTTATCGACTTTTATCCACTCTACCTCCGGATACATCTCTTTTAATTGCGAATGAAGCTCATAATAATAGGGAATGGCAACTTTCATTCCTTTTTTTAATGTTTGTTCACTGTCAGGCGCTTTTTGCATGACAAAAACGTAAGGCGTTGTTATGAAGGCTTCAGCAAATAAAACATTATTTTCTCTATCTTCACTATAAATAGCGGCGGGCAATATATCCCATCCACCGGGGTTAAGCTGTGTCCCCGCATGAATATTGTGTGAAACGGTGATCGGAGAAAAATTTAAACCTGTTTGCAAGGTAATAATATTAAGAATATCACCCATCACGCCCCGAACTGAGCCAGTTTCATCTGTCATAGAATAGGGTGGCGAGTAAGGATTTTCCAGCACCTTTAAATCGGGATGCTGCTTAATCCACTGTTTTTCATGTTCAGTGAGTTCTAATGGTTTGTTCAGAAAGGCCAGGTTTCCTGTATCAAGCCAATTTTGTGATACTTCATAGCGAACTTCATTTGTTAAAGCATCAACAAATCGATTGAGTACTTCATTAAGAACGACTGAATCTTTTCTGGTCAAGAAAAAATTATATTGACGCGGTGAGTTATAATATTTCACTACATTTAAGGAGTGAGTGAAATAGCGGGAAATCATACTGCTGGTAATAATGTTACTACCAATAAAGTAATCATTCTGTCCGGCTGAGATGGATGCTAATGCCTGATATAAATTTGTAAAAGAGATAATTGTTGCTTTTGGAAATGATTGATGAATTACCTCGTCTGGAGGGTAATTTGCTACCCGAGCAATATTTACTGGTTTTGATGAGGTAAGCGGTCTCATTGAATCGTGAAGGGTGGTGACCAGCGCCGGAAAGGTAATTATCAGCGGTTTGGTTGCAGCAATGTCATCATTAAGAGGCGGCGAAGCAACTAAATGTGATAACACTATATCGACTTCACCTTCTTCCAGCGCGTCCATTGCTTTTTGATGATCTGCGTATTCCCGTAGTGTTAATTTGATATTTAATGCTCTTTTTAACAGATTTAAATAATCAGCATTAATACCACGAACCCGTTGCTGCGAATCGGTATGCAACAAAGTAGCCGTTTGGGACTTGTGTACTGCAATCACAAGATTTTTTTTGCTCGCTAACCAACGTAATTCCTTGTTGCTCAGACGTAGTGGATCAAGCGTGACACGGTTGTTACTACTGATGCCACGATATTCGATGTAATCTTCGTCTGCGAAACTTATGGTCGACCAAAGACCACAACAGAGAAGAAAAATATAGGGTAAAAACTTCATGTGGTTAGCCGATTTTGTTACGTTGTGCGAATGTGTAAAGATCCATCAGTGATTTACATTCTAATTTTTCCATCAGGCGACTTTTATACGTGCTGACAGTTTTGTTGCTGATGAACATTTTTTCAGCAATGTCATTATTATCCTTGCCATCAAGAATATATCGCATGACACTAATTTCTTGTTTCGATAAGGAGTCGAGTTTTTGCTGGTCGGACGTTAAACTTCCAACAAACCGGTTGAGAGAGAAGGGGAAATAGCAGTAGCCATTTTTTGCAGCTTCAATAGCCGCAATGATATTGTTCATGCCTTCTTTTTTACTCACGAAACCATTAGCGCCAGCATCAGCACAATGTTTCCCGTAAAAATGGTCATTTTTAGCGGAGACGATAATAATAATTCCGCTATATTGGCGCTTCCTCAGCGTTTCTAACACCTGGATACCGTTAACTCCGGGGATATCGACATCAATGATGACGATATCAGGCTTAAGTGTTTCCACCCGCTGAACGGCACTTCCGCCTTCAGTCAACTCTGCTAAGATTTCAATATCGTTTTTGATCAATAAATTACGAATAGCTGCGATAGCAAGAGGATGGTCATCAATAATTATTGCGTTCATAGATTATTCCCTTTGCAATGAAGCATCTCCCTTCTCCCTGTAGTAATACAGACATAAGGCATCATCTCACTTTCTCAATAAAAATAAGAAAATTTGAGCTTCCTTTAAGATAATTCGACAAGTATACCATATAAATAGTCGGCATAAATGAAATGTCAACAATAAAATCAGGGATTGTACCGATGATTTATAGTTTCACATTGGCACTATAAGTCTTCTCACTAATCCTACAGGCGTAAGAATTTTATTGCAAAAGCCACGGTTTAGTCCTCTGTTGTTTCTTTTGCACCTCATTTAAATTAGGCCTCCAACGTTCCTGGGATAATGTGCAACACATGCACTGTGTTTGATATGAAGAATGAATACTCTTTTCATTCAATTCATAAATTTCATCTATGCGAAATGAGAGATAATAGTGGAACAGATTAATTCAAATAAAAAACATTCTAACAGAAGAAAATACTTTTCTTTATTGGCGGTAGTTTTATTTATTGCGTTTTCAGGTGCCTATGCCTATTGGTCAATGGAATTAGAAGACATGATTAGTACAGATGACGCCTATGTCACGGGGAATGCAGATCCAATTTCTGCACAAGTCTCAGGTAGTGTCACTGTCGTTAATCATAAAGATACGAACTACGTTCGACAGGGTGACATTTTAGTTTCACTAGATAAAACTGATGCCACTATCGCACTCAATAAAGCTAAAAATAATCTGGCAAATATTGTTCGGCAAACGAATAAACTGTACTTACAGGATAAACAATACAGTGCCGAAGTCGCTTCAGCTCGTATTCAGTATCAACAATCTTTAGAAGATTATAACCGTCGTGTACCTTTAGCGAAGCAGGGGGTTATTTCAAAAGAAACGCTGGAGCATACCAAAGATACGTTAATAAGTAGCAAAGCGGCATTGAATGCCGCTATCCAGGCTTATAAAGCGAATAAAGCTTTAGTAATGAACACACCATTAAACCGTCAGCCACAAGTCGTTGAAGCGGCGGATGCAACCAAAGAAGCCTGGTTAGCGCTTAAACGTACGGATATTAAGAGTCCTGTTACCGGCTATATTGCCCAGAGAAGCGTTCAGGTCGGCGAAACAGTGAGTCCCGGACAATCGTTAATGGCTGTCGTACCGGCACGTCAAATGTGGGTTAATGCCAACTTTAAAGAAACACAACTCACGGATGTGCGGATTGGTCAATCGGTCAATATTATCAGCGATCTTTATGGTGAAAATGTTGTGTTTCATGGTCGGGTGACAGGGATCAATATGGGAACCGGCAATGCGTTCTCCTTATTACCTGCACAAAATGCGACAGGGAACTGGATCAAAATCGTTCAGCGTGTACCGGTTGAAGTTTCTCTTGATCCAAAAGAACTCATGGAACATCCCTTACGTATTGGTTTATCGATGACAGCAACTATTGATACGAAGAACGAAGACATTGCCGAGATGCCTGAGCTGGCTTCAACCGTGACGTCCATGCCTGCTTATACCAGTAAGGCTTTAGTTATCGATACCAGTCCGATAGAAAAAGAAATTAGCAACATTATTTCGCATAATGGACAACTTTAATGGCAATCACTAAATCAACTCCGGCACCATTAACCGGTGGGACGTTATGGTGCGTTACTATTGCATTGTCATTAGCGACGTTTATGCAAATGTTGGATTCCACTATTTCTAACGTCGCAATACCGACAATATCTGGCTTTCTGGGAGCATCAACAGACGAAGGCACCTGGGTTATCACTTCGTTTGGCGTAGCAAATGCCATTGCGATCCCTGTTACCGGCAGGCTGGCACAAAGAATAGGCGAATTAAGGTTATTTTTACTTTCAGTCACTTTTTTTTCGCTGTCTTCCTTAATGTGTAGTTTATCGACCAATCTTGATGTGCTGATATTTTTTAGAGTCGTTCAGGGATTAATGGCGGGGCCGTTAATTCCACTGTCACAGAGTTTATTATTAAGGAATTATCCGCCAGAAAAAAGAACATTTGCTCTGGCATTATGGTCAATGACCGTAATTATCGCTCCGATATGTGGGCCGATATTGGGTGGCTACATTTGCGATAACTTTAGCTGGGGTTGGATATTTTTAATCAATGTCCCAATGGGGATTATCGTCCTGACATTATGCTTAACCTTACTTAAAGGAAGAGAAACTGAGACTTCACCGGTCAAAATGAATCTACCAGGACTGACCCTGTTAGTGCTCGGTGTTGGTGGCTTGCAGATAATGCTTGATAAAGGGCGCGATCTGGATTGGTTCAACTCGAGTACAATAATAATACTAACAGTAGTGTCAGTTATTTCTCTGATTTCTTTAGTCATTTGGGAGTCGACCTCAGAGAATCCGATTCTTGATCTCAGTTTATTTAAGTCCCGTAATTTCACCATTGGTATTGTGAGTATCACATGCGCATATTTATTTTACTCTGGGGCGATCGTCCTTATGCCGCAGTTACTCCAGGAAACGATGGGGTATAATGCGATATGGGCCGGACTTGCTTATGCGCCCATCGGCATCATGCCACTATTAATTTCACCTTTGATAGGACGTTATGGCAACAAAATAGACATGCGGTTGTTAGTGACATTTAGTTTTTTGATGTATGCGGTTTGCTATTACTGGCGTTCTGTGACATTTATGCCAACGATTGATTTTACAGGCATCATTTTGCCACAGTTTTTTCAGGGATTCGCCGTCGCCTGTTTCTTTTTACCCTTAACAACGATTTCGTTTTCAGGTTTGCCAGATAATAAATTTGCTAATGCCTCGAGTATGAGTAATTTTTTTCGTACCTTGTCAGGATCAGTTGGTACGTCGTTGACAATGACGCTGTGGGGACGACGCGAATCGTTACACCATAGTCAGTTGACAGCAACCATCGATCAATTTAACCCCGTGTTTAATTCATCGTCACAAATTATGGATAAATACTATGGTTCGCTTTCAGGGGTTCTTAATGAAATTAATAATGAAATAACTCAGCAATCACTTTCAATTTCTGCAAATGAGATTTTCCGTATGGCGGCTATTGCTTTTATCTTACTTACGGTATTGGTTTGGTTTGCGAAACCGCCGTTTACAGCGAAAGGTGTTGGGTGATGGTAAAAAGAGAGAGCTATAGCAGGTAAGACGGTAGAATCTTAAGCCTGCGCCATCGGCAGCATCGCTCACCCAGGGAAAGGATGGCGATGCTGCATTGAAAATTAATTAGCGGCCTTTTGCCAGATATTGCTCCATCTCTTCTTCCGGCACCATTCCACCTCCCGTCGCCCACACCAGATGAGTGGCATTACGCAGTTGTTCTGCGCTGAAACCGTGCATCTGTTGGTAACTTACTGATGCGCACACGCGCTGAGGCCCGGCCATACCCGCCAGTGCCGAAGGTTCAAGACGAATACCTTCTTCCTGCGCCAGCCAGCCAAGCATGTCATACATGGTTTGATCGCTAAGGGTATAGAAGCCATCTAGTAGACGCTCCATTGCCCGCCCGACAAAGCCTGATGCGCGACCAACTGCAAGGCCATCCGCTGCGGTAAGGTTGTCGATACCAATATCCTGAACAGAAATCTGATCGTGTAATCCTGTATGGACGCCTAACAGCATACAAGGGGAGTGCGTTGGTTCGGCAAAAAAGCAGTGAACATGATCGCCAAATGCCAGTTTAAGCCCGAATGCGACGCCACCAGGACCACCGCCAACACCACACGGCAGATAGACAAACAGAGGGTTATCAGCATCGACAATACGACCTTGCTCGGCAAATTGCGCTTTAAGACGCTGGCCTGCGACGGAATACCCAAGGAACAACGTGCGGGAATTCTCGTCATCAATAAAGAAACAGTTCGGGTCAGACTGCGCTGCTTTACGTCCTTCCTCGACTGCAACACCATAATCTTGCTCATATTCCACGACCGTAACGCCATGGCTGCGCAGTTTCGCTTTTTTCCATGCTCGGGCATCAGCAGACATATGTACTGTCACCTTAAAGCCAATGCGGGCGCTCATAATGCCGATTGATAACCCCAGATTTCCGGTTGAGCCCACAGCAATGCTGTATTGGCTAAAGAACTGTTTAAACTCCGGAGACAGCAGTTTGCTGTAGTCATCTTCAGGCGTCAGCAACCCCGCTTCCAGAGCCAGTTTTTCTGCATGTGCCAGGACTTCATAAATCCCGCCGCGTGCTTTTATGGAGCCGGAAATGGGCAAATGGCTATCTTTTTTCAGTAACAGTTGCCTGCTGATCGGTTGTTGATATTCCTTTTCCAGCCGTTTTTGCATAGCCGGAATGGCAACCAGTTCTGATTCAATAATTCCCCCAGTGGCAGCAGTTTCAGGAAATGCTTTTGCCAGATAGGGTGCAAAACGGGATAAGCGCGCATGGGCGTCCTGAACATCCTGTTCGGTCAGGCCAACATAAGGTAAACCTTCAGCCAATGAGGTCGTGCCAGGATTAAACCAGGTGGTTTCTTTAAGAGCAACCAGATCCTTTACCAACGGATACTGGGCGATGAGCGAGTTCATTTTAGCGTTTTCCATAGTACGTCTCTTTGCGCTTAGATGATAAATGACAGCAGGAATGTGCCCGCCAGAGCGACGACTGAAGCGATAAATGTCGCTGTCGTATAGTATTTAAATGTTTCATTGAGCGTAGCGCCGCAATATTGCTTCACCAGCCAGAAAAGCGAGTCCGTAACGATCGTGCAGCCAATCGCACCTGAACCGATAGCAATCGCAATAATTTCCGGGCTGATGTCGGGATACAGCGGCAGCACAATGATCCATATTTATATTTTCTTCTCCAGGTTGGCGATGCCAGTTGGCATGTTTTACCTACTTGCCTATATGGTTACTCGTTGGCGAGAACAGAGGCGGAATTGGGCACAATTGTCCGGGAATTATTGTTATTTTTTATTGTATTGCCGTGTCGGGTGATAGGGCGTTGAGAATATCGTTGGATCTCGCCAGTGACGTCTGTTTCTGCTACAGTGCCCGTTTTACGGCAAACGGCTTGGGTATGGCTTCATTAAAGGATGTCGCACGCCTGGCGGGAGTGTCGATGATGACAGTCTCCCGGGTGATGCATAATGCAGAATCTGTGCGTCCTGCAACGCGTGACCGCGTATTGCAGGCAATCCAGACCCTGAATTATGTTCCTGATCTTTCCGCCCGTAAGATGCGCGCTCAAGGACGTAAGCCGTCGACTCTCGCCGTGCTGGCGCAGGACACTGCTACCACTCCTTTCTCTGTTGATATTCTGCTTGCCATTGAGCAAACCGCCAGCGAGTTCGGCTGGAATAGTTTTTTAATCAATATTTTTTCTGAAGATGACGCTGCCCGCGCGGCACGTCAGCTGCTTGCCCACCGTCCGGATGGCATTATCTATACTACAATGGGGCTGCGACATATCACGCTGCCTGAGTCTCTGTATGGTGAAAATATTGTATTGGCGAACTGTGTGGCGGATGACCCAGCGTTACCCAGTTATATCCCTGATGATTACACTGCACAATATGAATCAACACAGCATTTGCTCGCGGCGGGCTATCGTCAACCGTTATGCTTCTGGCTACCGGAAAGTGCGTTGGCAACAGGGTATCGTCGGCAGGGATTTGAGCAGGCCTGGCGTGATGCTGGACGAGATCTGGCTGAGGTGAAACAATTTCACATGGCAACAGGTGATGATCACTACACCGATCTCGCAAGTTTACTCAATGACCACTTCAAATCTGGCAAACCAGATTTTGATGTTCTGATATGTGGTAACGATCGCGCAGCCTTTGTCGCTTATCAGGTTCTCCTGGCGAAGGGGGTACGTATCCCGCAGGATGTCGCCGTAATGGGCTTTGATAATCTGGTTGGCGTCGGGCATCTGTTTTTACCGCCGCTGACCACAATTCAGCTTCCACATGACATTATCGGGCGGGAAGCTGCATTGCATATTATTGAAGGTCGTGAAGGAGGAAGAGTGACGCGGATCCCTTGCCCGCTGTTGATCCGTTGTTCCACCTGATATTATGTTAACCCAGTTGCCAGAGTGCTCCATGTTGCAGCACAGCCACTCCGTGGGAGGCATAGAGCGACAGTTCCCGTTCTTCTGGCTGCGGATATATTCGGCTACTCATCACCGCCTCCCCGTCGTTAATAAATACTTCCACGGATGATGTATCGATAAATATCCTTAGGGCGAGCATGTCACCCTGCGGGAGGGGAATACTACGGTAGCCATCTAAATTCTCGTGTGGGTAATACCGCCACAAAACAAGTCGCTCAGATTGGTTATCAATATACAGCCGCATTCCAGTGCCGAGCTGTAATCCGTAATGTTCGGCATCACCGTTCTTCAGCGCCCACTGCAACTGAATCTCAACTGCTTGCGCGTTTTCCTGCAAAACATATTTATTGCTGATTGTGCGGGGAGAGATAGATTGATGCTGCTGGCGTAACGACTCAGCTTCGTGTACCGGGCGTTGTAGAAGTTTGCCATTGCTCTCTGATAGCTCGCGCGCCAGCGTCATGCAGCCTGCCCAGCCTTCACGTTTTGAGGGCATTGGCGATTCCCACATATCCATCCAGCCGATAACAATACGCCGACCATCCTTCGCTAAAAAGCTTTGTGGTGCATAAAAGTCATGCCCGTTATCAAGTTCAGTAAAATGCCCGGATTGTGCAAAAAGTCGTCCTGGCGACCACATTCCGGGTATTACGCCACTTTGAAAGCGATTTCGGTAACTGTATCCCTCGGCATTCATTCCCTGCGGGGAAAACATCAGATAATGCTGATCGCCAAGGCTGAAAAAGTCCGGACATTCCCACATATAGCTTTCACCCGCATCAGCGTGGGCCAGTACGCGATCGAAAGTCCATTCACGTAATGAACTGCCGCGATAAAGCAGGATCTGCCCCGTGTTGCCTGGGTCTTTCGCCCCGACTACCATCCACCATGTGTCGGCTTCACGCCACACTTTAGGATCGCGGAAGTGCATGATTCCTTCTGGTGGAGTGAGGATCACACCCTGTTTCTCGAAATGAATACCATCCCGACTGGTAGCCAGACATTGTACTTCGCGAATTGCATCGTCATTACCTGCACCATCGAGCCAGACGTGCCCGGTGTAGATAAGTGAGAGGACACCATTGTCATCGACAGCACTACCTGAAAAACACCCGTCTTTGTCATTCTCGTCTCCTGGCGCTAGCGCAATAGGCTCATGCTGCCAGTGGATCATATCGTCGCTGGTGGCATGTCCCCAGTGCATTGGCCCCCAGTGTTCGCTCATCGGGTGATGTTGATAAAACGCGTGATAACGATCGTTAAACCAGATCAGGCCGTTTGGATCGTTCATCCACCCGGCAGGAGGCGCGAGGTGAAAATGGGGATAGAAAGTGTTACCTCGGCGCTCGTGAAGTTTTGCTAGTGCGTTTTGCGCCGCATGTAATCGAGATTGCGTCATTTTTATCATCCTGGTTAAGCAAATTTGGTGAATTGTTAACGTTAACTTTTATAAAAATAAAGTCCCTTACTTTCATAAATGCGATGAATATCACAAATGTTAACGTTAACTATGACGTTTTGTGATCGAATATGCATGTTTTAGTAAATCCATGACGATTTTGCGAAGAAGAGGTTTATCACTATGCGTAAGTCAGATGAATTTAAGGGAAAAAAATGTCAGCCAAAGTGTGGGTTTTAGGGGACGCGGTCGTAGATCTCTTGCCAGAATCAGACGGGCGGCTACTGCCTTGTCCTGGCGGTGCGCCAGCTAACGTTGCGGTGGGAATCGCCAGATTAGGCGGAATAAGTGGGTTTATAGGTCGGGTGGGGGATGATCCTTTTGGTGCGTTAATGCAAAGAACGCTGCTAACTGAGGGAGTCGATATCACGTATCTGAAGCAAGATGAATGGCACCGGACATCCACGGTGCTTGTCGATCTGAACGATCAAGGGGAACGTTCATTTACGTTTATGGTCCGCCCCAGTGCCGATCTTTTTTTAGAGACGACAGACTTGCCCTGCTGGCGACATGGCGAATGGTTACATCTCTGTTCAATTGCGTTGTCTGCTGAGCCTTCGCGTACCAGCGCATTTACAGCGATGACGGCGATCCGGCATGCCGGAGGTTTTGTCAGCTTCGATCCCAATATTCGTGAAGATCTATGGCAAGACGAGCATTTGCTCCGCTTGTGTTTGCGGCAGGCGCTACAACTGGCGGATGTCGTCAAGCTCTCGGAAGAAGAATGGCGACTTATCAGTGGAAAAACACAGAACGATCGGGATATATGCGCCCTGGCAAAAGAGTATGAGATCGCCATGCTGTTGGTGACTAAAGGTGCAGAAGGGGTGGTGGTCTGTTATCGAGGACAAGTCCACCATTTTGCTGGAATGTCTGTGAATTGTGTCGATAGCACGGGGGCGGGAGATGCGTTCGTTGCCGGGTTACTCACAGGTCTGTCCTCTACGGGATTATCTACAGATGAAAGAGAAATGCGACAAATTATCGATCTCGCTCAACGTTGCGGAGCGCTTGCAGTAACGGCGAAAGGGGCGATGACAGCGCTGCCATGTCGACAAGAACTGGAATAGTGAGAAGTAAACGGCGAAGTCGCTCTTATCTCTAAATAGGACGTGAATTTTTTAACGACAGGCAGGTAATTATGGCACTGAATATTCCATTCAGAAATGCGTACTATCGTTTGGCATCCAGTTACTCATTTCTCTTTTTTATTTCCTGGTCGCTGTGGTGGTCATTATACGCTATTTGGCTGAAAGGACATCTAGGATTAACAGGGACGGAATTAGGTACACTTTACTCGGTCAACCAGTTTACCAGCATTCTATTTATGATGTTCTACGGCATCGTTCAGGATAAACTCGGTCTGAAGAAACCGCTCATCTGGTGTATGAGTTTCATTCTGGTCTTGACTGGACCGTTTATGATTTACGTTTATGAACCGTTACTGCAAAGCAATTTTTCTGTAGGTCTAATTCTGGGTGCGCTCTTTTTTGGTCTGGGTTATCTGGCGGGCTGCGGTTTGCTTGACAGCTTCACTGAAAAAATGGCGCGAAATTTTCATTTCGAATATGGAACAGCGCGCGCCTGGGGATCTTTTGGCTATGCTATTGGCGCGTTCTTTGCCGGTATATTTTTTAGTATCAGTCCCCATATCAACTTCTGGTTGGTCTCGCTATTTGGCGCTGTATTTATGATGATCAACATGCGTTTTAAAGATAAGGATCACCAGTGCATAGCGGCGGATGCGGGAGGGGTAAAAAAAGAGGATTTTATCGCAGTTTTCAAGGATCGAAACTTCTGGGTTTTCGTCATATTTATTGTGGGGACGTGGTCTTTCTATAACATTTTTGATCAACAATTCTTTCCTGTCTTTTATGCAGGTTTATTCGAATCACACGATGTAGGAACGCGCCTGTATGGTTATCTCAACTCATTCCAGGTGGTACTCGAAGCGCTGTGCATGGCGATTATTCCTTTCTTTGTGAATCGGGTAGGGCCAAAAAATGCATTACTTATCGGTGTTGTGATTATGGCGTTGCGTATCCTTTCCTGCGCGCTGTTCGTTAACCCCTGGATTATTTCATTAGTGAAGCTGTTACATGCCATTGAGGTTCCACTTTGTGTCATATCCGTCTTCAAATACAGCGTGGCAAACTTTGATAAGCGCCTGTCGTCGACGATCTTTCTGATTGGTTTTCAAATTGCCAGTTCGCTTGGGATTGTGCTGCTTTCAACGCCGACTGGGATACTCTTTGACCACGCAGGCTACCAGACAGTTTTCTTCGCAATTTCGGGTATTGTCTGCCTGATGTTGCTATTTGGCATTTTCTTCCTGAGTAAAAAACGCGAGCAAATAGTGATGGAAACGCCTGTACCTTCAGCAATATAGACGTAAACTTTTTCCGGTTGTTGTCGATATCTCCATATCCCTCAACCGGAAAATAATAATACTAAAATGCTTAGCCCAACTAATAATCACCTAATCCAAACGCCTCATTCATGTTCTGGTACAGTCGCTCAAATGTACTCCGGATACGCGGTTCGCTGATTTCCAGGACATTGTCGTCATTCAGCGACCTGTCCCGTGTATCACGGGCCTGCGAATTCATCAAGGAATGCATTGCAGAGTGAAGTATCGAGTCACGCCATATTTCGCTATCAGGATTCTGTGTGATGGTTACATCGCCCGGCCCAGGGCTGTTTAGTCATCAGCGCTTTCTGACAGTGCTGAGATTTCAACCTGTTGCAGTAAAAATGAGTAGATATAGGGCAAGTGTGCTGCCAAACCCATCTTTTACGGGGCGAAGGTAGATATTGTTAGAAGGGTATCTGGTGTCCCCTGCAGACATCTACTTGAGGCAGCAGGGGATTGATTGGAATGGTATTTTTTAGATGTGAGAAATATTTTACCCGCTATTTTACCCATTGGCGCGGCTTAATAGCTTATTTTTGAATTCACAATGGTCACGATATAACCATCTTGCTCGCCCGTGGATAACTTTGGCTTTTGGCAGGTCGCCGGACTTAATCCGGTCATAGATGAAGGTCTTACCGAAGCCAGTATCAGCCATGATGAATTTCAAATCAACCAGTGAATCAGGTTGTAGTTCGTGTTGCATGAGTGCTATCTCCGAATAGGGAATCGAACCTGCAAATCAGGCAATAAAAAACCGCCATCAGGCGGCTTGGTGTTCTTTCAGTTCTTCAATTCGAATATTGGTTACGTCTGCATGCGCTATCTGCGCCCATATCATCCAGTGGTCATAGCAGTCGTTGATGTTCTCCGCTTCGATAACTCTGTTGAATGGTTCTCCATTCCATTCACCTGTGACTCGGAAGTGCATTTATCATCTCCATAAAACAAAACTCGCCGTAGCGAGTTCAGATAAAAGAAATCCATCAATTGGTTAGGGTTTTTGTAATTCTACGAATTATGTTGTTTTTTAGCTTCAGCTTTCCATTCATCAAAGGCAGTGTCTTTGTTCATGGTGCTGATATTGATCTTACGGTCAATATCATATACACGCCACTCACCGTTAGGCCTCTCTTCGCATCTAACTAAGTATGAATTGCCATTAATATCTATGCGTCTGTCTATTTGCATGAACATTTTCAATTTTCGAATCCTCTTTAATATGCATTTTTTTGCTATTTCAGTAGTTTACTATTGATGAGGCGTTATTATATACACTTCATTAATGCAAGCATCTTTATGCTATGCTACTAATTTAGCAATTGATATTCACCTTTATCGCGTATACCTTTACCGGTTTATCACCGAAGTGGGGGTGTGTGATTGTTTTCACTTCATATCCTCCATACGGAACATCAATTCTGCGACTGGAGTCGTCGCGCTTCGGATATCCCTTTGTGATAATCAGGCGGTCATACTCCCTGAACATAATTCGCTTATTCCAATAGTCATTACACAGGCGATACTCTTCCGTTTTCTTTCCGCGAATCATGGCATCGAAGTATTCACCTTTGACGGCAAGTTGCAGGTTAGCCACGGTTAACCTCCTGAGGCGGTTCTGGTAGAGGCATCCAGTGGGTTGCCTGCTCAATACCATTACCTGGCTTAACCGTTACATCTCCACGCCGGAATGTACTTCCGGTATAGCGTGCGGAGCATATTAGCGGCTCAACCAGAGAGCTATCGAAATTCACCGAAATAAGCACGTTCTTATTCTTTTCCGGCATTCGCTCACTACAGCTTATCCAGCCATCCGGAATTACCGGAGAGTTGCCCGATAGCGCGTTCTGCAGTCGCTCCAGTTTCACGTATTCCTGAACCCTGTTTCCGTCGCATGCCCGAAGCCATTGCGCAGCCTTTTGCGCATCAGTATGAAAGGCACAAGTGCGTCCGTCATCAAATTGCATTTCGTAAAGGTCAGCAACCTGTTCAAAGTGCGTTTGTGGCAAGTTGTAAGCTTGGCTTACAGGCTCTGCTTCCAGCGATGCCAGTGCAATTCGTGCCAGTTCCATTTGTTCGCCACGAGTAATTCCGTTTTCAAGCGGGGATTTAATGAACAATTCGATACGTTCTTTAGTGATAGTGCTCATATCACTCTCCTTTGATGCGAATGCCAGCTGCGCTTGCTGATTCTTCATATGCGCGTTTAGCAGCGTTAAGGATTGCTGCCAGTGGCGTATAGCCGCCATCCATTCGGATTGTGTTGTGGATGCCAGCCATTGTGTCGCGCAATTTGCTGTGGCTAGCAGACAGTTCTGCTATGCACTTCTCTGCGGCATCGGCTCGATCTTTTTCACGCTGGAACATTTTGTGAGTGCGGTCTATAGCTTCGATTCGTGCCGCTGATGTCTTCTGCACGGCTTCAAGCTCAACACGCAGCTTCCCAACCGTAAGAGCAATATCCTCGTTCTTCTGGTCGCGGCGTTTGATGTATTGCTGGTTTCTTTCCAGCTCATCCAGCAGCGCCAAGACGGTAGCCGGATTGGCTGCAGCGATGAATTCAGCATTGGCCTGCTGTTCCATTTGGAAATCTTCATCGAAACCGCTTTCAGGATGCGCTCCTTCAATTCTGCAAATGGGAATATATCCAGCAACTTCACGATGAATTAGCGCATCATCACCATCAAATCGGCTCTCTCCATATTCGAGCGACCACTCGCCACACGTTGCTTTTTCTGCCTTAGCACGCAATGCCTGATAGTCAATCTCGCTCATTGGTTGCCTCCTTTGCGAAGCTGGGAAGCAAAGTCACGGATAGTGTCATCAAGGTCTGGGCACAACAGATGGTCAGCAAACATCTCTACCCCCTGCGCCCGTACTTCAGCCAGAAAAGCATCGGTGGCTGGGGTTTCAGTAACATCATCTTCCCATTCGCCAAACTCCTCACGACAAAAGTCATTAAATTCCTTCTCAGATTGCTTAAGCGAGGTATTTTCTGCAGCCATCTTCGCGCATTTAGCCTCAAGGTTATCAATCGTGATTCCAGCAGAACGACACTCCCGCAACGCCGTTTCCAGTTTTGATTCAAGCTCACCGAACTTACGCACCAGATATTCAGCGTTTGTTTCGTTAACCCTTAAATCTCGTGGGATGCATTTACCTTTCAGAAAACCATCCATCTCAATTAGTGACATTTGTTTCATTTCTTCCCACTCCGCCACATCGCATTCAGATATTTGTTGTCATTAACAGAGCCGAAACTATTTCTCTTAAGCAATTCCTCTCTCGATGGCATTGGCTTTACGCGTTGGCGAATAATCATTTCTGCCGGAAGAATGCCGGGATTGTATGCAAGTCCTCTCATGGTAAATTCCTCAGTCATTACTGATAGCGCCATAGCGTGAGCGGTAATTACGCAGGCGCGGGTCAATTTCAGGGAAGTGGGTATATGTGGCTTTGCGGAATGGTCGGATTGATGTCTGGTAAATTCGCTCGCGTTCTTCTTTCTCTGCAAGCCATATACAATGGCGAAATTCCTTTTCCTCTTTCGTTTCCTGCGGTAGCGACATTATCCGGTCGTAGTTTTTTCTGAATTTATCCAGCACCTCCGATACGGAATTGCCGGAACAGCGGCGCGCGTCATCCGCACCATACAAAGGCGCTGGCATGTTTTTCTCCTGATTAAATTGCGTGAATAGCGTGACGAGGGAAGGGGAGAGTTACTGGTGCAAAGGGTATATCGTCGTCAAAATCCATCGGAGGTTCGTTGTGTTGTGCTGGTGATGATTGCTGCTGTGGCTTCTGTGATTGCCTGCTGGCTGCTTGTTGTTTGCTGTCGCCAATGCCGCCAAGCATTTGCATCACGCCATTAATTCCGACATGAACCTCGGTTGTGTAACGGTCTTGCCCTGACTGGTCTTTCCACTTTCTGGTTCTCAGCATTCCCTCGAAATAAATCTGATCACCTTTTTTCACATACCGCCCAACGACCTCAGCCAGTTTCCCGGATACAGCAACACGATGCCATTCAGTCAATTCCTTTTGCTCGCCAGTATTTTTATCTCGCCATTGTTCTGACGTGGCTATTGTCAGGTTAGCGAACGCTGTTCCTGATGGTGAGTATCGAACTTCCGGGTCTTGTCCTACCCGACCAAGGATAATCACCTTATTTACGCCTCTGCTTGCCATTTATGCCGCCTGTTTTAGTTCGTTAACTCTGATGTTCATTACCTGAACGCATTTAGCCTGCGCCTCCTCGTTGCCAGCCATTAATTGCCAGTCACGCTGATAACGCTCGATGAGTTTTTTCTTGTCAGTTTCTGTTGACGCATAATCGCTGAAGTCTTTCAGGATTTGTTCGCAGTCAACCGATGGAGATTTCTGGTTGGTATTTTCTGGTGATGGTTTGTTATCTGATGCTGGGATTGCCCATCCCGGCAGCGATGGAGGAAGCCAGTAAAATCCTGTTCCATCCTTGAGTTTTGCCCTGTGCCATCCCTGCTTTTTGTCGAGAGATGTTTGTGCGAAACCTTCCTCAAGGTTATACAGATACCGACCGATTCCCCACTGAACGGCAGCACGCTTCATTGCACCTGAACGACCACCTTTTACGGCTTCTACCTGCGTGTTTTCAGCAGCATCCCATTTGGTTACCCATTCGGAATCAATCTTGATTGATATGCCGCATTCAACTCCGCCGTTGTTGGGAATATCGCGGTATTCATTGCGCCATCCTGCTTTGCCGCAAACATCGTCCAGGCGTTTCATGATTGCCCGGTTCGTGACATAAGCCAGCACCATAGCCCACACCTTGCCATCGCGTGTTTTACCGCTTTGCTGTATTCGCCATTCGATATCTTCGGGGCTGAATGGCTCATCGAATTTATTCAAATCCATAATTCACCTCAGAATGGACATGGACCAAGGAAATAACGCTGATTTAATACTTCGGTCTTTGCCGCGTTTAAAAATACGCGAACACCTTCACGATCTCCCTTCTGGCGATACATTAACGCCTGCTGCGTGTACATGCGTCTCTGTAACTTGCTCTCCTTCACTGTGGTTGCAAGTGACATGAATATCTCCTTCGTTACCGATTAATTCTTTCATCTGACGAATGAATTCTTCGTCTGACCAGTTATCTGTAAAACTCATTTCCTGCGATACCACGGAAGGTTGATAGCTGATTTCATCGCTTTATTTGCTTCAAGCCACATTTTTGAATCACCAATAAATCTGGCTATTACTGCTTTGTTCTGTGCAGCACGAAGCATCTGGTGATTAATGGCTATTTCATTGCGCATAACGCCTCCAGTTGTTTCTTTGCTGCTCTGATTAATTGTTTAACTCGGCGTGATAATTCAGATTCGTGCGGGTAGAAAGCGGACATGACGCCGCTACCCGCGAGCTGAAAGTGCATCATGGGTAACTCCTTATATTTGATTGCATAACGAAAACGCCTCAAGTGAAGCGTTATTGGTATGAATATAAAAAAGCCCTCACACTGGAGGGCAAAGAAGATTTCCAATAATCAGAACAAGTCGGCTCCTGTTTAGTTACGAGCGACATTGCTCCGTGTATTCACTCGTTGGAATGAATACACAGTGCTTATTCGCGAGCTTTGAGCATGGCATCAGCAATAAAGTAGGCATCATCTGCTAATTCTTTGTACTGTGGTGAATTCTGTCCACCACCAAAGGAATGTCCGTCCCATCTGCGCACTATTGCTGCCATAGCCTTAGCAGCGAAGTAATCACGTAATGTCGCATCACTTGCCATTTCTGGGTGTTTGATATCTGCTTCATAAAACTCGCACATCATTCACCTCCCAGAGCCTTGCTGATTGCTGCAAGACCTTTATTAACAGCTCCATACCATTCTGGATATGTTGTCGTTGTTCTATTTTTGGATTGCTTAAGTAATAACTGAAGTGCTTCGAGAAGGTCAGGTGCTGCCGCTATTAAATTGGCATCTTCAATACATTGAACTTCCTCACAGATTGCAATATACGAACGCCAGCCTGCGCCATTTTCAAGTGAGTCTGCCTGGATTATTTTAATCTCATCGCCATCCATCATTATTTCCCACTTACCTTCAGTACCTTTAAATTCCATGTTAGCCTCTGTTGTTAGTGCCAAAAATAAAGGCCGACAATGCGGCCTCAGAATGGGTTGTATCCATGTTTAAAGGCGAAATCGTATGCCTCACCCTTAGTGCTGAAGTATTCATAATCAGCAAATCCATCACGATAAAACTTGCAGCACCAATGAGGCGGAATGCCATCCTCAGGGCCATAGTTTTGATGGAAAACATCCTCGACGATTATATTTTCATCTTTTCCCATATCTCACCTCAAATAAGTGGTTTGCTGCGAAAGTAAATACGCTTAAGTTACCTGTTATTTATCCCACCAAGTTCCGCATCTATCTATCCAGTTACACCAATCATCGACACTCCATTTTGTTGTGTCGCATTTTGGCAACTGGCATGAATATCTACCTTCTTTGTAAAGTCGGCGTTTGACTTTCTTGAGCATGGCTCACCTCAATCGTAATAAGCTGGAATTGATTTTCCGCGTTGCTTCTGGCGGCCTGAGCAAGTCACACCCATTTCACTGCGTGGCTTGCTGTACCATGTGCGCTGATTCTTGCGCTCAATACGTTGCAGGTTGCTTTCAATCTGTTCGTGGTATTCAGCCAGCACCGTAAGGTCTATCGGATTCAGTGCGCTTTCTACTCGTGATTTCGGTTTGCGATTCAGTGAGAGAATAGGGCGGTTAACTGGTTTAGCGCTTACCCCAACCAACAGGGGATTTGCTGCTTTCCATTGAGCCTGTTTCTCTGCGCGACGTTCGCGGCGGCGTGTTTGTGCATCCATCTGGATTCTCCTGTCAGTTAGCTTTGGTGGTGTGTGGGAGTCGTAGTCCTGAACGAAAACACCCCGCGATTGGCGCATTGGCAGCTAATCCGGATTCGCACTTCCGGCCAATGCTTCGTTTCGTATCACACACCCCAAAGCCTTCTGCTTTGAATGCTGCCCTTCTTCAGGGCTTAATTTTTAAGAGCGTCACCTTCATGGTGGTCAGTGCGTCCTGCTGATGGCTTAAAATTACAAGAAAGATTGTATGCTGTAAACAAGAAATATTGTAAAAATGGGCGTGAAAAACAAACTCCATTGTTTTTAAACGGAAAATAGTTTGTTTTTTGGTTGTCGAAATCGAGGTGAGGATTACTGGTTGCAGGTTCCGACTACATCACCAACAAAGGATTTGGTTGATGTAAGTTGTTGCATACCTGGGATGTTCATTACTTTGGAGTAAAGAGCTTTTTTGTCTGTAGTGATTGACCAGGTTTCAACGGTTATTCCTCCTCCAGACTGGTATTCTCCTACCATAGTGTTCGATGACAAAGCAGTGTATTTCATCTCTGGATAGACGCCAGAAACTGATTCATAAACTGATGATTTATCGCCATTTATTGTTACGTGGAAAACGGAATCTTCCGTGCTGTCTTTTGTAAACTCGTAACGATCGCCATTCATTGCCCCGTACCCGTGCAGGTTTGTGACAATCCAGCATTCAGAATTGGCGCTGGTAGTTAAGAGTATTGAGAGTAGCGCCGCAATCCTGATCATACGAATTTTACCCTCGCTTCCACGACAACACCGATAATCTTGCAGTTCCCGTTGATAGGAGTCATAGGCCATGAAGGATTCAGGCCTTTCAGGTACTTCTGCCCGCCATCTATAACCAGTTTCTTGAATGTTGCTTCGTTCGCATCAGTTAGTTTGGCTACGACAAGGCTTCCATTCACTGGCTCGCGTCCAGTATCTACTAACACCATATGACCTTCAGGGATGCTTTGACCTACAGGTGAGGTCATGGAATCACCTTCAACCTTTAGCCAGAATCCATCGCCTAATAAGTTAACGTCACTGTCATACCATTCATCAATGTCCTTGATATCGTAGGGTTCACAAGCTTCACACCACGAACCAGCTCTAACCATGCTAATCAATGGATATTTCCCTTTGGGCTCAACGTGCCCAACAAATCTAACATTAGAATCAGAGGTGCCATTGAGCAGCCAGTCAACACTTACGCCAAGAGCTGACGCAAGTTCTGGTAAAAAGCGTGGTCGCTTAGTTTTACCGTTTTCGAGCTGCTCTATAGACTGCTGGGTAGTCCCCACCTTTTGAGCAAGTTCAGCCTGGTTAAGTCCAAGCTGAATTCTTTTGCTTTTTACCCTGGAAGAAATACTCATAAGCCACCTCTGTTATTTACCTCCAATCTTCACAAGAAAAACTGTATTTGACAAACAAGATACATTGTATGAAAATACAAGAAAGTTTGTTGACGGAGGCGATATGCAAACTCTTTCTGAACGCCTCAAGAAGAGGCGAATTGCGTTAAAAATGACGCAAACCGAACTGGCAACCAAAGCCGGTGTTAAACAGCAATCAATTCAACTGATTGAAGCTGGAGTAACCAAGCGACCGCGCTTCTTGTTTGAGATTGCTATGGCGCTTAACTGTGATCCGGTTTGGTTACAGTACGGAACTAAACGCGGATAAGCCGCTTAAGACATTCCCGCTCTTACACATCCCAGCCCTGAAAAAGGGCATCAAATTAAACCACACCTATGGTGTATGCATTTATTTGCATACATTCAATCAATTGTTATCTAAGGAAATACTTACATATGCAACTTACAAGTACTCGCAAGAAAGCGAATGCAATTACAAGCAACATCCTGAATCGAATTGCTGTACGTGGTCAGCGAAAGGTTGCCGACGCGTTAGGGATTAATGAATCGCAAATTTCGCGATGGAAAGACAGCTTCATCCCAAAAATGGGAATGCTTCTGGCTGTTCTTGAATGGGGTGTTGAAGACGAGGAGTTGGCGGAACTGGCTAAGAAAGTAGCCAGAATGCTGACAAAAGAAAAAGCCCCGAAGAACGGCGAATTCTTCGAGGCCTGATGTAGAAAGACTGGATCAATCCACAGGAGTAATTATGACAAAACAACTCAGTCCTTACCAGGACAAAATTCACAAACACATACTACGTGATCGCTTCCTGTCCAGCTTCAAGCAGCCTGGTCGATTCCGGGCTGAGTTGGAAAAAGTGAAGCTGATGCAGAAGGAGAAAGGTCATGAGTAATCTTGCAACCGTAACACATTTAAGGCCTTCACAACGGCCTGTGGAGCGTCGTGTGGCAGAAGTTGAAGATGGTTATACCCGTCTTGCAAATGCCCTGTATGAAGAGCTTATCGGCGCAGATTTAACGAAAAATCAGAGCAAGGTTGCCCACGCCATATGCCGTAAAACATACGGATACGGTAAAAAGATGGATCGCATCTCTGATAGTCAGTTAGCTCAAATTACCAGGCTGCCAAGACAGAAGGTAAACAAGGCCAAGAATGAGCTTATCGCGATGAAGGTTATCCTTCGCGAAGGCCAGCAAATCGGGCCTAACAAGAACATCGAGGAATGGCAAATAGAAGGGTGTCACTACTCTGGTGATAATGTCACTGCATTGGTGACAAAAAGTGTCACCAAAACGGTGACAGCGCTGTCACCAAAACAGGGACACACAAAAGAAACTATTACAAAAGAAAAAAGAAATAATAAAAACACTATGTCCGAAAGTGTTCGGACGGAGTGTGAAAAATCACCTGACCGTCACGAAGAAACCGACAAGGCATTCGAGGAAATATTCTGGTGTGCAGGCATGCGGAAAGCCGGGAAGAAAAACGCAGCTTCAGCATTCAGAACACAGTTCAGGGAATGGCGTAAAACTACCAAGGGTACGGCAAGCGAGTTTGCCACGATGCTGGCAGAAGACATCGCATGCAGGAATGGTAAGCAGTTCGGATTCGACAGGTTGTTACCATCGAGCTACCTGAACGGTCAGCGCTGGAACGACGAGAAGCCAGAAACTATTCAACCACAATCCAAACCATCATCCGCAATCACCGTATCGAAAACTGGCTACGTGTTTTTCGACAGGTGAACCATGAAATCAAAAATCAAATCGCTACTGGTCGCTGGTTATAACCACGGCTGGTTAAGTATTTCGTTTGTCGATTTCTGGTTTAAAAATCTCAATCTGAGGGAATCATGACACCAAGTGAACTTAGCGACCTGCTTTGGGCGCAGGTTGACAGGGTGGCTCCTCACCTGTTGCCAAACGGCAAGAAAGAGGGGCATGAGTGGGTTGCCGGTAACGTCAACGGTGACAAGGGAAACAGCCTTAAGGTCAACATTAGCGGCAAGAAAAAATGGGCTGATTTCGCTGAGGGAGACGGCGGTGACATGCTTGATTTGTGGATGGCATGTCGTGGAATTAACCTGCATCAGGCTATGCAGGAAGCGAAAGCATTTCTCGGTATCAAGGATGACGATCACCATTTCGATGCCAGACGTGAGAAGAAATTCTCCAGACCTGATCGCAAGAAAATCGCCCGCTACGTTACCAGAACAGAATCCCATCTTGAGTACCTGCAATCGCGTGGCATATCGCCAGAAGTCGTAAAGCGCTACGAGGTTGTCTGCGGAAAGGTGTGGAATGGAGAACGAGAACTGGATGCTCTGGTGCTTCCGTACAAACGCGATGGTGAGTTGTTGCAGGTCAAGCGAATCAGCACTGAGCGCCCTGACGGGAAGAAAGTCATTATGGCAGAAGGTGATTGCGAACCTTGTCTGTTCGGATGGCAGGCTCTGGACGCAGGCGTGAGGGCGGTTGTACTTTGCGAAGGCGAAATTGATTGTATGAGCTATGCGCAATACGGCATCTCGGCGTTATCCGTGCCGTTTGGTGGCGGGAAAGGCGCTAAGCAACAGTGGATTGAGTTTGAGTATCACAACCTCGACAGGTTTGAGGAAATATTCATCTCGATGGACGTTGATGATGTTGGTCGTGAAGCCGCAAGGGAAATCGCAAGCCGACTCGGTGAACATCGTTGCCGTCTTGTTACTCTGCCGTACAAAGACATCAACGAATGCCTGATGAACGGTGTTACCGAGGATGAAATCTGGCAGTACATCGGCACGGCATCCTACTTCGATCCTGAAGAACTCTACAGCGCGCGAGAGTTTTACCAGGACACTATCAACGCTTTCTACGGCAAGCAGCAGTATCTGTTTAATCCACCGTGGGAATCTCTGGCAGATAAATTCCAGTTCCGTGAGGCAGAGTTGACGCTGGTCAATGGTGTGAACGGTCACGGAAAAACGGAGGTTGTCGGGCATATGGCACTTGAGGCAATGCGTCAGGGTGTGAAGACATGCATCGCGTCACTTGAGCTGAAGCCTGGTATTCTCCTTAAGCGCCTTACCCGTCAGGCGACGTGCTGCAAGATGCCGCCAGTGCTGGAAATTGACTCTGCATTTAAATTTTATGACGAAAGACTTTGGGTGTTTGGCCTGACCGGAACAGCGAAAGCCGACAGGCTGATCGAAATATTCGACTACGCTCGCCGCCGATACGGGATCCAGTTATTCATCATCGACAGCCTGATGAAATGTGGCATAGGCGACGATGACTATAACGGGCAGAAGGCGTTTGTCGACTCGATTTGCGACTTCAAAAACAAAACAAACTCCCACGTCATTCTCGTTACTCACTCGCGAAAAGGAGACAGCGAAGAAAAACCAACCGGGAAAATGGACGTAAAAGGCTCTGGAGCGATAACAGACCTGACAGACAACCTTTTTATCATCTGGCGTAACAAGGCTCGCGAGAGAGCGTTACAGAGAGTTCAGAGTGGTGAAAAGATGTCAGAGAAGGACGAACAGCTACTGGCATCTCCTGCATCTGTTTTGATGCTTGAAAAACAACGTAACGGCGAAGGTTGGGAAGGTGGTGTCCCGTTGTTCCTTGACGAGCAATCGCACCAGTTCCTGCAACTTGAATCAGGATCGCCATATAGCTACATCGCCAATATGCCGAAATCGGAATATGACGAGGCGTGGCGACAGGAAAACGTGACGGAGTATTAAATGACCATCTACATCACTGAGCTAATAACAGGCCTGCTGGTAATCGCAGGCCTTTTTATTTGGGGGAGAGTAAATCGTGGCTGAGTTTATGCTCGTCGCACTCAAATGCGTTGGCGTTGGATGGATTCTTCTGACGTTTTTTATTGTTCTGCATAGCTACATTCGTCTTGTGAATGACGGTAAAGACCCATGGTATACGTTGTTTGGCGCTGCATTTGTCTGGGTGATTATCGGTGTTATGCCTGTCGCTGTAGCAAAAATGGCGTGGCGTTTTGTGAGTTAAGCGGAGGTAAACGTGGCTGACTGGCAAATTCCAATCATCATTCTTGCCGGAGCTTCGCTGGTTGCTGGCTTTATCCTGCTGAAGAAGCATAAAGACCGTGATCAAAAAGTCGAAGTTCTCTATGGGTATCCAGCGAACAGCACAACATGGCTGACCATTTACCACTACCGAAAATCAGGCCGCTGGGTATTCGAATGGGATGATCTGTTCGCTGAAAAGCGACCAAAGTCATGGGGAGACATCAGCGAATGCATGATGTTTGAAGAAAGAAAATCCGGCGCAACCCGAGAAGAGTTTAACGAAGCGTGGGCGCGATTAAGTGAGAGAGGGTATTTGTGAGCAAGTACGAAAAATTAGATCAAAACATTCTTTCAATGCTGAGTGAAAGACCAACACCTGTTTTTGATATCTGGCTTAAATGGCGGAGCAATGGAATGTATATCGAAACCATCGATCGTCGTATGCAATACCTGAGAAAGAAAGGGCTTGTTGCAAATGTGCGTGGGAAGGGTTGGGTGAAAATTAACCTGTCATAACGGGGATTGATATGGACGAATCAAGAAAGCAGTTTGAAGAATACGTTGCCAAAAAATTGAGATTACCATTCGAGATGATAACCGAGGCCAGAAATGGTGATAGGTACTTCGCATTTTCAAGTATGGATATTCGTCACTCCTTAAATGAGTGGTGGACTTTATGGCAGGCATCGCGAGCAGCTATTGAAATAACCGCGCCAAAGTTTATCGACAGCAGAGAAGCATTAGCCAAAGGGTTTACTGTTGATTATTCCAATGGATTCGGTGATGGAATGGATGCTTATGAGGAAAACATCCGCGCTGCTGGAATCAAAGTGAAGGAGTGAGCATGAGTCGACGAAGTAGCTTTTTGGGGTTTGTAATATTCCTGTCCTGCACTGGTTACATCGTAATCTGGTCAATTTCGAACATTGACCGTGGCGGGGAATATCTCATTGTAATGTTCTTTCCTTTGTTTCTTGGGTGGTACGCCGCAAGGTTGCTGGAAGAATGGGGTTACAGGCATAAAAAATAAAGGAGTGTTCAGTGAAGCAAACAATATTCCTCCGAACTAAGCAACAACAGCAAGCCGCAATCAACGCCATCCTCGCAACACCACTCGATAAAGACAAGCCAGTCACCATCCGCATTACTGACTACAAGCGCAACCTTGACCAGAACGCAAAATTTCACGCGATGCTGGCGGATATCGCTCGTCAGGTTCAATGGTGCGGCAAATGGTTAAAACCAGAACAATGGAAGGTTTTGTTGATCAGCGGTCATGCAGTGGCAACAAAGCAGGAAGCTGATGTTTTGCCCGGGCTTGAAGGCGAATACGTCAACATTCGCGAAAGCAGCGCGCAGATGAGTGTGAAGCGTATGGCAAGTCTGATTGAGTACACGACAGCATGGGCTATTGGTCAGGGTGTCAGATTTACCGACAGGAGGTACGAATGAGACGACAGCGACGAAGTATCACCGACATCATCTGCGAAAACTGCAAATACCTTCCAACGAAACGCTCCAGAAATAAACGCAAGCCAATCCCAAAAGAATCTGACGTAAAAACCTTCAATTACACGGCTCACCTGTGGGATATCCGGTGGCTAAGACATCGTGCGAGGAAATGACAATGGATTATTCACAGTTAAGTGATTTTGAAATTAACAGAATGGTAGGAGACATAATTTTTAAAGGCCTTTGGGCATGTAAACCGGAAACATCAGGGAATAACACCAACAAATGGTATTACGGAAATGCTGATACAACTTTTGAGCCATTAAACCCTTTACCTGACTACTGCAATGATCCTAGCGCCTCATGGCCGATTATTGAGAAGTACAGGATTAGCATTATCAATCTCGATGAAGACGAGTGGGGTGCACGTGGTGTGGCCGACTGTAAATCTAAGCGAGCTATACATGAAAATTCCCTCCGCGCCGCCATGATTGTCTTTCTCATGATGCAGGACGCCAATAATGCTTAGCCCATCCCAATCCATTCAATACCAGAAAGAAAGCGTCGAGCGGGCTTTAACGTGCGCTAACTGCGGTCAGAAGCTGCATGTGCTGGAAGTTCACGTGTGTGAGCACTGCTGCGCAGAACTGATGAGCGATCCGAATAGCTCAATGTACGAGGAAGAAGACGATGATTGATTACCTGAAATGGTATCTCTGCCACCGCTGGTTAATTAAGTTTGCTGTAAAAGACTGGATGACAGCGGATGCCAACAAGCTTAAACAACGAAAGGACTATTACTACGCCAGAATGAAGGAAAACTACTGCTCAATTCGCACTCGCATATTTATTAAAAAAGACCTTCAGTCAATTCTTCAATTGCGAGGGAAGGTAAATGGCTAACCTACGCAAAGAAGCGCGCGGCAGAGAATGCCAGGTACGTATTTACGGCGTATGCAATGGTAATCCTGAAACTACAGTTCTGGCACATTACCGGATGGCTGGAATTTGCGGAACGGGAATGAAGCCTGACGACCTGATCGGCGCATGGGCTTGTAGTGACTGCCACGCGGAGATCGACCGACGCACCCATAATCTCGACAACAAAGACGCCAGACTTTACCACCTCGAAGGCGTGATCAGGACGCAGGCGATACTGCTGAAGGAGGGGAAGATTAAGTCATGAACGAATATCAGTTTGTGCTTCCGTACCCACCGTCGCTGAACACCTACTGGCGAAGACGGGGAAACCAATACTACATCAGCGATAAAGGCCAGAAATACCGAAAAGACGTTCAGCAAATCATCCGCCAACTCAAGTTAGACATTTTCACCAAATCACGACTCCGCATCAAAGTCATCGCAGACGTTCCAGACTCCCGCCGCCGCGACCTCGACAACATCCTGAAAGGTTTACTCGACTCCCTTATCCACGCCGGATTTGCGGAAGACGACGAGCAATTCGATGACATTCGCGTAATTCGTGGTGTGAAAGTACCAGGCGGAAGGCTTGGAATAAAAATCACCGAACTGGAGAACGCATGAACGCCACAATTCAAACGATACCAGAGCTTCTTATCCAGACACGAGGCAATCAGACCGAAGTGGCAAGGATGCTTTCCTGCGCAAGAGGAACAGTGCTCAAGTACAACCGAGACAGCAAAGGCGAGCGTCACGTAATAGTTAACGGCGTCCTGATGGTCAAACAGGGCAAGAGGGGAAGACGATGAGCATAAGAGAACTAAACCTCACCAAAGAACAGCACGATTGGCTGAATGGCTGGCTTGAACTGTGGGGCGCATGGGTTTATTCAGGCCGCCTGGAAAAGCGCATGAGCAGCGTAATAGCGAAGTTCATGGAGAGCGTAGAGCCGGGAAGAGTTATGACAAGGCCAATGTGTAATGATGATGATGGAATGTTGATTTCTCAGGTCGTCGATTCCGTCATGTACATTGACAAGAAAGCCTTTGGCATCCTCCTCAGCTACTACGCTCATGGTTCATCTAAGCGAGCAATTGCATCCTACTATCACGCGACTGCAAAGCCACGCAAGATGTGTGGGCGTGGTGGCGAGGGATGGAGAAAACCTTCACTGGCAACCTGTAGAAACGAAATTGACGATATCCTGAAAGCGTCATTATTTGTTTTGTACCAACCAATGCAAAATGCTTTCAAAATGCGTAAACGTGTTGAGAAAGTTAAGCATGTTGCTGTTAAAAGTCTTGACATGCAATTATCCATTTAGCCATAATTAGAAGGTAAGCTGCCGTTAGTGACTCTTAAGTTGCAACGGTGGCTTTTTTTATTTGGGTCAGTCGTATAAAGGTCATTACGGAAGGCTGTTAACCTTCTTATCGTGGTTCGAGCCCACGCTGTCCCGCCAAACATGCTGGTTTAGCTCCAATGGTAGAGCAGTCGCCTTGTAAGCGAATGGGTAGCGGTTCAAGTCCGTTAACCAGCACCATAACTGAGCCGTAGCCACTGGCTATCCTGAATTCATCAGTGATAGTTATGCTGCGGCCTTCTTTTTCCCCTTCCCAATATAAGAACTACGCAATCCGTTACTGGCGGAGGCGTTGCTATGAAATCAATGGACAAAATCTCAACTGGCATTGCCTACGGAACATCTGCTGGTAGTGCGGGATACTGGTTTTTGCAGTGGTTGGATCAGGTCAGTCCGTCACAGTGGGCTGCGATTGGAGTGCTTGGAAGCCTTGTGTTGGGTTTTCTCACTTATCTGACAAATCTGTATTTCAAAATCAGAGAAGACAGACGAAAGGCTGCGAGAGGTGAATAATGCCTCCATCATTACGAAAAGCCGTTGCTGCTGCTATTGGTGGCGGGGCTATTGCCATAGCATCTGTGTTAATCACTGGCCCAAGTGGTAACGATGGTCTGGAAGGTGTTAGCTACATACCATACAAAGATATTGTTGGTGTATGGACTGTATGTCACGGACACACCGGAAAAGACATCATGCTCGGTAAAACGTATACCGAAGCAGAATGCAAAGCCCTCCTGAATAAAGACCTTGCCACGGTCGCCAGACAAATTAACCCGTACATCAAAGTCGATATACCGGAAACAACGCGCGGCGCTCTTTATTCGTTCGTCTATAACGTGGGCGCAGGCAATTTCAGAACATCGACGCTTCTTCGCAAAATCAACCAGGGCGATATCAAGGGCGCATGTGACCAGCTACGTCGCTGGACATACGCTGGCGGTAAGCAATGGAAAGGGCTGATGACTCGCCGTGAGATTGAGCGTGAAGTCTGTTTGTGGGGGCAGCAATGAGCAGAGTAACCGCGATTATCTCCGCTCTGGTTATCTGCATCATCGTCTGCCTGTCATGGGCTGTTAATCATTACCGTGATAACGCCATCGCCTACAAAGAGCAGCGCGATAAGGCCGCATCCATCATTGCTGACATGCAGAAGCGTCAACGTGATGTAGCAGAACTCGACGCCAGATATACAAAGGAACTTGCTGATGCTAACGCGACTATCGAAAGTCTCCGTGCTGATGTTTCTGCTGGTCGTAAGCGCCTGCAAGTCGCCGCCACCTGTGCAAAGTCAACGACCGGAGCCAGCAGCATGGGCGATGGAGAAAGCCCAAGACTTACAGCAGATGCTGAACTCAATTATTACCGTCTCCGAAGTGGAATCGACAGGATAACCGCGCAGGTTAACTACTTGCAGGAGTACATCAGGACGCAATGCCTTCGATGATAGCGATAATTTTACTCATCATCCTTCACATCTGGCTCTGTAGACAGGGTGGTGATCACTTCTGGAGTGAATCCAGATTAAACATCTCATTGCTGATGCTTGAAGTTAAGCATATGGCGCGCGGTAAGGGGCTGCGTTGAGATAAGAGCCGGTTCATTCCAAAGCCCATCTACGGGTGGGCTTGATAATGAAACCGTGATTTACATCCCCACAATCCGGGTATGTAAAAGATAGTTCAGGCGAGAACAGATTTAACTAAATCTGTGCACCACCAGTTACGGCAGTACAGCGAAACAACCCAAGCCAGTAAGTGGGGAAATAACACTGGCAGCCACTGAAAGATGAACCTCCAGCCTTATGGCAAAAAAGATTCTTTGTGGTGGCGGACTGATGGAAAGACATCCTAATAAAGCAACCACTCTACAGGGTCATAATTATGAACGACCAGCAAATCGAAAAAGAAATCGTTGAAAAAGGCAAAACAGCCCCGCGAATCACTCCTCAGCACATCGAAGACGTGATTAAAAGCGAGCATTACTTTACTGCTTATGATGGACGTAATGGTGCCATTTCCAGCAACGAATATTGTGGAAGAGAAAAACCAGAAGAAGGCGATCGTGATTTATCACCATTGAAGTTGCTCACTTTCTGCGTACTGGTGCTGAAGAATGGCTTCACCGTTACCGGAGAGAGTGCCTGTGCAAGCCCGGAAAACTTTGATGCAGAAATTGGTCGGAAGATTGCCCGGCAGAATGCTGTAAACAAAATCTGGATGCTCGAAGGTTACTTGCTGAAGCAGAAGCTAAGCGAACAGTAGTTATTACAAAAGCCATTCCCTACAGAGTGGCTTTGATAATGGCTTATACCCTACACGGGATAACTTAACTGATATCCCTTTTAACGGATAAACGGAGCCAACAATGGCAGAGATTATTCCCATGACTGAAGAACAGAAATTCCAGTTAGAGATTTACAAGCTGGTCATGAACCAGAACGCAGCAGCAGAGGAAGCATTTCAGTTCATTGGCACTGACGAGCTGAAGCTTGAGCTATTCAAAATTCACTTCCAGTCAGGTGGCGCTAATTCAGATATCACGACCCGAACTATCGAAGCGGTGCGTAAATCGAAGGAAGCGTTAGACCTGTTCACCACCGGAGCATAAACATGGCGCGCCCAACAAAGTATCAAGAGGCGTATGCCGAACAGGCACGCAAACTGTGCTTGCTGGGCTACACCGATGCAGAACTTGCTGATTTCTTTGAAGTCAGTGAGTCAACTATTAACAAGTGGAAGCTTGATTATCCTAAGTTTTCGGAGTCCATAAAAAAGGGTAAGGCCGTCGCTGATGCAGAAGTTAGTGACCGTCTTTATCAACGTGCTATGGGCTTCGTGGCTCCAGACATCGATATTCGTGTTATTGAAAACAGAATTGTCGAAACTCCGCTTGAGAAGTATTACCCGCCTGATACAACCGCTGCCATCTTCTGGCTTAAGAATCGACAGAAGGATAAATGGCGCGACAAGGTTGATCATGAGCTAACAGGCAAAGACGGCGGCGCAATCCAGATTGAAACATCACCGATGAGCACTCTGTTCGGAAAATGACCTCGATTAATCCTATCTTTGAACCGTTCATTGAGGCGCATCGCTACAAAGTCGCCAAAGGCGGTCGAGGTAGCGGTAAGTCATGGGCAATTGCTAGGCTGCTTGTTGAAGCGGCGCGTCGGCAGCCTGTGCGTATTCTCTGCGCTCGTGAACTGCAAAACAGTATCAGCGATTCGGTAATCCGGTTGCTTGAAGATACCATCGAGCGTGAAGGGTATTCGGCTGAGTTTGAAATTCAGCGTTCCATGATTCGTCATCTCGGAACGAATGCTGAGTTCATGTTCTACGGCATCAAAAACAACCCGACGAAGATTAAATCGCTCGAAGGCATTGATATCTGCTGGGTGGAAGAAGCGGAAGCGGTAACGAAGGAATCATGGGATATCCTGATTCCAACCATCCGTAAGCCGTTCTCTGAAATATGGGTGAGCTTTAACCCGAAGAACATCCTCGACGATACCTATCAGCGATTCGTCGTAAATCCTCCTGATGATATTTGTCTGCTGACGGTGAACTACACCGACAACCCGCACTTTCCTGAAGTTCTCCGTCTGGAGATGGAAGAGTGCAAACGCAGAAATCCGACACTGTATCGTCACATCTGGCTTGGTGAGCCAGTAAGCGCAAGTGATATGGCAATCATCAAACGTGAATGGCTTGAAGCCGCAACCGATGCGCACAAGAAACTCGGATGGAAAGCGAAAGGCGCTGTTGTCTCTGCGCATGACCCATCAGATACAGGGCCAGATGCTAAAGGTTATGCATCGCGTCACGGTTCGGTAGTTAAGCGCATTGCCGAAGGTCTGCTGATGGACATCAATGAAGGTGCTGACTGGGCTACTTCGCTGGCGATTGAAGACGGCGCTGACCATTACCTGTGGGATGGTGATGGTGTTGGCGCCGGGCTACGCAGACAGACAACGGAAGCGTTCTCCGGCAAGAAAATCACCGCCACGATGTTCAAGGGCAGCGAATCGCCATTCGATGAAGATGCGCCGTATCAGGCCGGAGCATGGGCTGATGAAGTCGTGCAGGGCGACAACGTTCGCACTATTGGCGATGTGTTCCGCAATAAGCGAGCGCAATTCTATTACGCGCTGGCTGACAGGCTGTATCTGACATATCGGGCGGTTGTTCACGGTGAGTATGCAGACCCCGACGACATGCTGAGTTTCGACAAAGAAGCGATAGGCGAGAAGATGCTGGATAAGCTGTTTGCAGAACTGACGCAGATTCAGCGCAAATTCAATAACAACGGGAAGCTGGAGCTTATGACTAAGGTCGAAATGAAGCAGAAGCTCGGTATTCCATCTCCTAACCTGGCTGATGCGCTGATGATGTGTATGCATTGCCCGGCATTGGTCCGCGAAGAAACAGAAATATACGTTCCCTCATCCTCCGGTTGGTAAACATGGCAGAGACATTAGAGAAAAAACATGAGCGGATCATGCTCAGGTTTGACCGCGCCTATTCTCCACAGCAGGAAGTGCGCGAAAAGTGCATTGAAGCTACGAGGTTTGCTCGTGTCCCCGGAGGTCAATGGGAAGGAGCAACGGCGGCTGGAACTAAGCTTGATGAGCAGTTCGAGAAGTATCCTAAGTTTGAAATCAATAAGGTAGCAACTGAACTTAACCGCATCATTGCAGAATACCGCAATAACAGAATCACCGTTAAGTTTCGTCCTGGTGACAGAGAGGCAAGCGAAGAGTTAGCCAATAAATTAAATGGTCTGTTCCGTGCTGACTACGAAGAAACTGATGGCGGTGAGGCTTGCGATAATGCATTTGACGACGCTGCTACTGGTGGTTTCGGTTGCTTCCGTTTGACGTCGATGCTGGTCAATGAATACGACCCCATGGACGATCGTCAGCGTATTGCTATTGAACCAATATACGACCCGTCGCGCTCTGTGTGGTTTGACCCTGACGCTAAGAAGTACGACAAATCTGACGCGTTGTGGGCGTTCTGCATGTATTCGTTGTCACCTGAAAAATATGAGGCTGAATACGGAAAGAAACCTCCTGCTTCTCTGGATGTAACGCCTATGACCAGTTGGGAATATGACTGGTTTGATGCAGATGTTATTTACATAGCGAAGTATTACGAAGTTCGTAAAGAGTCTGTTGACGTCATCAGTTATCGACATCCAATCACTGGAGAGATTGCAACATACGACAGTGATCAGGTCGAAGATATTGAAGATGAACTGGCAATAGCTGGATTTCAGGAAGTTGCAAGGCGCTCAGTGAAGCGCCGTCGTGTGTATGTATCAGTAGTGGATGGTGATGGTTTCCTTGAGAAACCTCGACGTATTCCTGGTGAACATATCCCCCTCATCCCGGTTTATGGAAAACGCTGGTTCATTGATGACATTGAGCGTGTCGAAGGGCACATTGCAAAAGCAATGGATCCACAGCGTTTGTACAACCTTCAGGTTTCAATGCTGGCTGATACTGCAGCGCAAGACCCCGGTCAGATCCCTATAGTTGGCATGGAGCAAATTCGTGGACTTGAGAAGCACTGGGAGGCTCGCAACAAGAAACGCCCAGCGTTCTTGCCGTTGCGCGAAGTGAGAGATAAATCTGGCAACATTATCGCTGGAGCTACCCCGGCAGGATATACACAGCCTGCGGTTATGAATCAGGCATTGGCTGCATTACTACAGCAAACCAGTGCAGATATTCAGGAGGTTACAGGCGGCAGTCAGGCCATGCAGCAGATGCCAAGTAATATTGCTCAGGAAACGGTTAACAACTTGATGAACAGAGCAGATATGGCTTCGTTTATCTATCTGGATAATATGGCGAAAAGTCTTAAACGCGCTGGTGAAGTATGGCTGTCAATGGCGCGTGAAGTGTACGGTTCAGAACGTGAAGTGCGCATCGTTAACGAAGATGGAAGTGATGATATCGCTGTCCTGAGCGCACAGGTTGTTGACAGGCAAACAGGGGCTGTTGTTGCGTTAAATGACCTTTCTGTCGGTCGATACGATGTGACGGTTGATGTTGGACCAAGCTACACAGCACGACGTGATGCAACGGTTTCTGTACTGACAAATGTCCTTAGCTCTATGCTTCCAACAGACCCAATGCGCCCGGCAATTCAGGGTATTATTCTGGACAATATCGATGGCGAAGGCCTTGATGACTTCAAAGAGTACAACCGAAACCAACTGCTGATATCTGGTATTGCAAAACCACGCAATGAGAAAGAGCAGCAGATTGTTCAACAGGCGCAAATGGCAGCACAAAGCCAGCCAAATCCTGAAATGGTTCTCGCTCAGGCGCAAATGGTAGCAGCGCAGGCAGAAGCGCAAAAAGCAACTAACGAAACTGCTCAAACTCAAATCAAAGCATTTACTGCCCAGCAGGATGCGATGGAGAGTCAGGCAAACACTGTCTATAAACTGGCTCAAGCCAGAAACATCGATGACAAAGCAGTGATGGAGGCAATACGCCTTCTGAAAGATGTCGCCGAGTCACAACAACAGCAATTCCAGTCACCACCACAGTCTCCGGCAGACTTAATGCCGAGTTAACCAGGAGTAATCAATGGAAAACGAACTGATCATCGACGGTCAGGTTATTGACCTGTCTGAAACACAGGAAAATGCAGAAGAAACCATCATCCAAACAGAGTCACAGCCTGAGAATGAAAGCCAGGATGACAACGGAAAAGAGATGGCAACTGATCCTGAAAAAACCGAAGAGACACCAGAAGATTACGCCTTGCGTATTGGTGATGAAGAAATTCAGCTTAACGCTGACGATGATGATCACATTGACGGGCAACCTGCACCGCAATGGGTGAAAGATCTTCGCAAAGGCTTCAAAGAAACACAGAAAGAAAACCGTGAGTTGCGCCGCCAGCTTGAGGAAGCATTAGCCAAGCCTGCGGAACATCAGCAACCACAACCAGACGCTATTCCACCAAAACCGACTCTTGAGTCGTGTGATTATGACGAACAGGCGTTTGAACAGGCATTGACTGATTGGCATGAGAAAAAAGGCCGTGTCGAACAGCAGCAGCAACAAAAACTACGTCAGCAACAGGAATACCAACAGCGTTTCCAGCAAAGGGTAGAAGCGCATAAACAACGGGCAGCCAAACTTCCTGTGAAAGATTATCAGGAAATGGAGGCCATTGTTCTTAGTGAGCTACCACCAATTCAGCAGGAAATCATCATTCACTGTGCAGACGAAGGCTCTGAACTACTCGCCTATGGCTTAGGTAAGAGCCAGCAATTACGCCAGCGTGTAGCCGCTGAGACAGATCCAATTCGCGCAGCATTCCTCTTGGGGCAGATTAGCAAACAGGTAAGCCTTGCTCCAAAACCAAAGAAAGCCATCAAGCCAGAGCCGGAAGTACGTGGTGGCGGTGCTGATGCGAAACAAGACGAATTCAACAAATTATGCCCCGGCGCAAAAATCGAATAAGGAAAAGATAAATGCCTAACAATCTCGATAGTAACGTCAGTCAAATCGTTCTGAAAAAATTCCTTCCGGGTTTTATGTCAGATTTAGTTCTGGCGAAAACCGTAGACCGTCAGTTGCTGGCAGGTGAAATCAACTCCAGCACTGGCGATAGCGTTAGCTTTAAACGTCCACATCAATTCTCATCCCTCCGTACTCCCACTGGTGATATTTCAGGGCAAAATAAAAACAACCTGATCTCAGGTAAAGCTACGGGGCGTGTAGGTAACTACATCACTGTTGCTGTTGAATATCAGCAACTGGAGGAAGCGATCAAGCTTAACCAACTGGAAGAAATTCTCGCGCCGGTTCGCCAGCGAATCGTTACCGACCTTGAAACAGAGCTTGCTCACTTCATGATGAATAACGGTGCGTTGTCACTTGGTAGCCCCAATACTCCAATCACCAAATGGTCTGATGTTGCGCAGACGGCATCTTTCCTGAAAGACCTCGGCGTTAATGAAGGTGAAAACTATGCTGTAATGGATCCATGGTCTGCACAGCGACTTGCTGATGCGCAGACTGGTTTGCACGCTTCAGATCAATTGGTTCGTACTGCATGGGAGAATGCACAGATCCCAACCAATTTTGGCGGCATTCGCGCACTGATGTCTAATGGGCTTGCCTCTCGTACGCAGGGGGCATTTGGCGGAACACTGACAGTCAAAACACAGCCAACTGTTACCTATAACGCAGTTAAAGACTCATACCAGTTCACTGTAACATTGACCGGAGCGACAGCCAGCGTTACAGGTTTTCTGAAAGCTGGTGATCAGGTTAAATTCACCAATACCTACTGGCTGCAACAGCAGACCAAACAGGCGTTGTATAACGGAGCCACACCAATTAGCTTCACTGCAACGGTTACTGCTGATGCTAATTCAGACAGCAGTGGCGATGTGACGGTTACGCTTTCTGGTGTTCCGATTTATGACACTACAAACCCGCAGTACAACTCTGTAAGTCGTCAGGTAGCGGCAGGCGATGCCGTATCTGTAGTAGGCACTGCTAGCCAGACAATGAAGCCAAACCTGTTCTATAACAAGTTCTTCTGTGGACTTGGCTCTATCCCACTGCCGAAACTGCACAGTATTGATTCTGCTGTTGCAACATATGAAGGTTTCTCCATCCGCGTACATAAATACGCAGATGGCGATGCCAACGTGCAAAAAATGCGCTTTGACTTACTGCCTGCATATGTGTGCTTTAACCCTCACATGGGCGGTCAGTTCTTCGGTAATCCGTAATAACAAGGGGCTTACGCCCCTTTTATGTTTTAAGGAAACAATATGGATCGCATGAGTGTATTCCTTGCCGCAGATAACGAATCCGGGCATGTACAGGCCGTTATCGCAGAAAAAGACTTCCAGTTTTTCGAAAAGTTGGGCTTTGTTGCCTCAGTTGATGAATTGAAACCGACCAGTAAGCGAGGTCGTAAGGCGGCAGACAATGGCAACAGTACTGACAAAGGGTGAGATCGTCCTTTTTGCGCTTCGTAAGTTTGCTATTGCTTCTAATGCATCGCTGACTGATGTTGAGCCGCAATCAATTGAAGATGGTGTAAATGATCTGGAAGATATGATGTCCGAGTGGATGATTAACCCCGGCGACATTGGTTACGCTTTCGCAACTGGAGATGAGCAGCCATTACCAGATGATGAGTCAGGTCTTCCAAGAAAATACAAACACGCAGTAGGCTATCAGTTATTGCTGAGAATGCTATCTGATTACAGCCTTGAGCCAACTCCGCAAGTTCTCAGTAACGCCCAACGCTCATATGATGCCTTGATGACCGACACTCTGGTTGTTCCTTCAATGCGACGACGTGGAGATTTTCCTGTAGGGCAGGGTAATAAATATGACGTGTTCACATCTGACCGATATTATCCAGGCGATCTCCCTCTGATTGATGGCGATATCCCAAACGCATAGGTGAATAAATGCCTATTCAGCAACTTCCGCTTATGAAAGGTGTCGGCAAAGACTTTAGAAACGCCGACTATATCGACTATCTGCCAGTGAATATGTTGGCTACACCCAAAGAAATACTCAACAGCAGCGGATATCTTCGCTCATTCCCGGGCATTGCCAAACGTTCTGATGTGAACGGAGTATCGCGAGGCGTCGAGTACAACATGGCGCAGAATGCTGTTTATCGTGTGTGTGGCGGCAAGCTCTACAAAGGCGAGAGCGAAGTCGGTGACGTCGCCGGAAGTGGTCGCGTATCAATGGCACATGGCCGGACATCTCAGGCTGTAGGCGTTAATGGTCAACTGGTCGAGTATCGTTATGATGGCACGGTTAAAACAGTCTCAAACTGGCCTACAGACAGCGGATTCACGCAGTATGAGTTAGGCTCAGTCCGCGATATTACGCGCTTACGTGGGCGTTATGCGTGGTCAAAAGACGGAACTGATTCATGGTTTATCACTGACCTTGAAGACGAATCACATCCTGACCGTTACAGCGCACAATATCGTGCCGAGTCTCAGCCTGACGGCATCATCGGCATCGGAACATGGCGAGACTTCATCGTCTGCTTTGGTTCATCGACGATTGAATATTTCTCCCTGACGGGGGCAACCACCGTTGGTGCCGCTTTGTATGTCGCACAGCCATCGCTGATGGTGCAGAAAGGCATTGCCGGAACTTACTGCAAAACGCCGTTTGCTGATTCGTATGCGTTTATCAGCAATCCGGCAACGGGTGCGCCGTCTGTATACATCATCGGATCAGGTCAGGTATCACCAATCGCCAGCGCGAGCATTGAGAAAATCCTCCGCTCCTACACTGCTGATGAACTGGCTGATGGCGTGATGGAATCGTTGCGGTTTGATGCTCATGAATTGCTGATTATCCACCTTCCGCGCCATGTTCTTGTTTACGACGCATCTTCAAGCGCCAATGGTCCGCAATGGTGTGTGCTGAAAACAGGCCTGTATGACGATGTGTACCGCGCTATCGACTTCATTTACGAAGGCAATCAGATAACGTGCGGCGATAAGCTGGAGTCCGTGACCGGGAAATTGCAGTTCGACATCAGCAGCCAGTACGACAAGCAACAGGAACACCTGTTGTTTACTCCGTTGTTCAAAGCAGATAACGCCAGAGTTTTCGACCTTGAAGTTGAATCTTCAACTGGCGTTGCGCAGTACGCTGACCGCCTTTTTCTCTCTGCAACCACTGACGGCATAAATTACGGGCGTGAGCAGATGATTGAGCAGAATGAACCGTTCGTTTACGACAAACGCGTTTTGTGGAAGAAAGTAGGGCGCATCAGGAAAAACATTGGTTTCAAATTGCGCGTTATCACGAAGTCACCTGTCACTCTGTCTGGCGCTCAGATAAGGATTGAGTAATGGCTGATTCGAATCTCAATGAGCCGGTAATCATTCAGGCTACACGACTCGACACATCAGTCCTTCCACGCAATATCTTCTCGCAGTCATATCTGTTGTACGTTATCGCACAGGGTACTGATGTTGGTAACGTGGCGAACAAGGCCAACGAGGCCGGACAGGGCGCTTATGACGCGCAGGTAAGGAACGATGAGCAGGATGTGATTCTGGTTGATCACGAAATTCGACTGGCATCGGCTGAAGCGAAGATACAGGACCACGAAACAAGGATCACTAACGCAGAAGCGGCGATAGTCGGCATTGATTCACGATTAACGACAGCAGAAAACGATATTGATTACCTGACGGATGAAGTTGTCGCCATTCAAAACACGCTTTCAGACCATGAAACGCGCATCGATGCTCTGGAGTATGCCACTACTCGCAAGAAGTCAGAGGTTGTTTACTCTGGCGTATCTGTAACCATCCCGACAGCGCCGACTAACCTTGTTAGCCTGCTGAAAACGCTCACGCCGTCATCCGGCTCGTTGGCACCATTCTTCGACACCGTTAACAACAAGATGGTTGTGTTCAACGAGAACAAAACCTTGTTCTTCAAGCTGTCGATCGTCGGGACGTGGCCCAGCGGAACCGCCAACAGGTCAATGCAGCTAACCTTTTCCGGCTCTGTTCCTGACACGTTGGTCAGCAGTCGTAATGCGGCGACAACAACCGACAACATCCTGTTAGCTACGTTCTTCAGCGTGGATAAAGACGGCTTTCTTGCCACAAATGGCAGTACGTTAGCCATTCAGTCAAATGGTGCGGCGTTTACTGCCACAACCATCAAAATCATTGCGGAGCAGTAATGATTCAGTTCAAACCAACGCGAAACATCGACTTGATCGAAGCAGTCGGAAATCACCCTGACATTATTGCCGGGAGCAACAACGGTGATGGATACGACTATAAACATGATTGCCGTTACTTTGAGGTGAACGTGCACGGGCAGTTCGGCGGCATTGTTTACTATCAGGAGATTCAGCCGCTGACATTCGATTGCCACGCCATGTACCTGCCAGAGGTTCGCGGCTTCAGCAAGGAAATCGGGCTGGCGTTCTGGCGATACATTCTGACTAACACCACCGTTCAGTGCGTCACATCGTTCGCTGCGCGCAAATTCCGCCACGGTCAGATGTACTGCGCAATGATTGGCCTTAAGCGAGTAGGAACCATCAAGAAATACTTCAAAGGCGTGGATGACGTGACTTTTTACAGCGCAACACGCGAAGAACTAATCGACTTCCTGAATCACGGGAGATAGCCATGTTATATGCATTTAAGCTGGGCAGAAAACTGCGCGGCGAGGAACCTTATTGCCCTGAAAAGGGTGGGAAAGGTGGCAGTTCTGATAAAAGCGCAAAGTATGCCGCAGAAGCTCAGAAGTATGCCGCAGACCTGCAAAATCAGCAGTTCAACACCATCATGAATAACCTGAAGCCGTTTACTCCTCTGGCTGATAAGTATGTCGGCAGCCTCGAAAACTTATCGTCTCTGGAGGGGCAAGGTCAGGCACTTAACCAGTATTACAACTCTCAGCAGTATAAAGACCTTGCAGGTCAGGCTCGCTATCAGAGTCTGGCTGCAGCGGAAGCAACAGGTGGATTGGGTTCCACCGCAACCAGTAATCAGTTAGCAACAATCGCACCAACGCTTGGTCAGCAATGGCTATCTGGTCAGATGAACAACTACCAGAATCTGGCAAATGTTGGTCTTGGCGCACTGCAAGGTCAGGCAAACGCCGGGCAGACATATGCCAACAACATGAGTCAGATTTCGCAGCAAAGTGCGGCTCTTGCAGCGGCAAATGCCAACAGACCATCAGCAATGCAATCTGCTATTGGCGGAGGTGCGTCTGGTGCTATTGCTGGGGCTGGACTTGCGAAATTAATTGGTTCATCAACTCCGTGGGGGGCTGCGATCGGCGGAGGTCTTGGTCTGCTTGGCTCGTTGTTTTAAGGGGTAATCATGGCTACGTGGCAACAGGGTATTAATTCTGGTGGTTTTCTGGCTGGCATCGGTACGCAAAATGAGAATGCGCCAAAGGCAAGCGACATTAACGCAACGCTTGGTCTGATCCGCGAAAACAATGAACTGGCTCGCTCAGGTGCAAATAACGTTGGTCTGACCGCGTTACGTGGTCTGGCTGGAGTTGCTGATATTTACAATCAGGAACAGCAACAGAAAGCGATTAGTGCGTTCAATAAGGTTCACGCTGATGCATGGGCTTCTGGTGATCCATCGGGACTATTTAAGTTTGCCCAGGAAAATCCAGCGTTTGTTGCACAGGCACAACAGGCGTTTTCAGGTCTTAATGATCAGCAACGCAACGATATGGGCGATTTAGCCATGAGGGCTAACGTCGCTCTTTCTCAGGGACCGGAAGCCTACAGTAAATTCATTACTGACAACAAGGACAGGTTAAATCGCGTGGGGGCGAATGCTGACTGGATGATTCAGACAGGTATCCAGAATCCAGAGCAGCTATCACACATGCTGACTACTATGTCTCTCGGTGCGCTTGGACCAGAAAAGGCGTTTGCTGTTCAGGATAAGATGGTTGGTCGCCAGCAGGATCAGCAAAAAATTAACGAAACAATCCGTAATAATGACATGACAAATGCCAGAGGGTGGGCAAGCAACAATATTGCGCAACAAAATGTCAATCTTCGTCGGATGGAATTAGAGGACAAGAAATACGACAGACTCATCGCAAATGAAACTAATGCCTTAAAACTTGCTGAATTGCAGGACAAGAGATTGCAGAATCAGCAAGCTATGGAGCAGGCAAAGCGAGATAAGGCTGATGCGTACAACTCTGGAATGGATAATCTTTCCAGAACGATAGAGACGGCTACAAAAGTTCTTAATAGCCCGGGTTTCACGGGATATTTCGGAACAAACCTAAACCCACTATCGAGTAGATTCATTCCAGGAACAGAGGCTGCTGATACAGAAACTCTGGTTGACACACTGAAATCTCAGGGATTCTTATCTGGCATTCAGCAGATGAAAGGGATGGGGGCTTTAAGTAATGCCGAGGGGCAAAAGGTAATGGATGCTATTGGTAGTTTGTCCCCAAATCAGTCTGAAAAATCAGCCAGAGCAGCTATCAAAACAATCATAAAAACCACTGAGATGGCTCAGAAACGTATGCAACAGAAATACGGGAAGGACATACAACCGTCTCAACAGCAGCTTTCTGATGATGACCTGATTAATAAATATCTCGGAGGGCAGTAATGGCCTATAGTCGTGAACAGTTGATGACGGCGTTAAGGAATGCTGATGCTGCCGGCGATACTGAGGGAGCACGTCGCATTGCTCAGATGCTGTCTTCTGATGATCAATCCACTCAAAACCAATCGCAGCCAGAAGAACAATCTCTGGTAGGAAAAGCTACTGACTGGCTCACTGGTGGTCAAAGTGCAGGGCAAATTGCAGAACAGGCTGGTCGTGGTCTGGTAAACATACCATTTGACGTATTGCAGGGTGGCGCAAGTCTGATTAATGCAATCAGCCAGGGGCTTGGTGGTCCAAAGGTTTTGGATGATGTTTATCGCCCTGTCGATCGACCTACAGACCCTTACGCGCAAGCCGGTGAAACAATTGGTGGGTATCTCCTGCCAATTGGCACAGCGGCAAAAGCTGTTGGAGCGACAGCAAAGCTCGCTGGAGATATCGGTTCCGCAGGAAACATGATTGCAGGTTCTCTTGCTGATGCTGCAAATCAGGAGGGCGACTTTGCACAAAATGCTGCCATTAACGGTGGTATCAATATTGGTGCTCAAGGCGTTCTTTCAGGTGTCGGGCGCGTTATTGCGCCAAGAGTTTCACAGGCTCTTGGTGGTGCAGCACTGAATTCTGCTAATGATGTTTCCAGGATGGCAAAGTCAGGTGCTGGGCGTCAGTCAATTGCCAGTCAGGCCGCTAATGTGTCCGAAGATGTAGCAAAAGCGGCTGAGTCTGCTGGAATTGATATAAACGCATTAACACCAGGAATGCGATCTGGAAGTCGTGGAATTGCACAAGCCGAAGGCGCATTGGCATCAACACCAGGAATTGTTCAGGATGCCCATCAGGCAGCATTTAACGAAATATCATCAAAGTTAAGTCGAAACCTTGATGAATTTGGGGCCGCATCTGGAACGGCATCAGAAAAAAGTGCGGCTATAAAACAAAGGATTCTTCAAAATCTTGATCAGATGAAGGATGCCGAGCGCGCGGCATGGGATGACGTGCGGTCAACAATGCCAAATCAAAAAGCAAGAATGCTAAATGGTAATGCCGTTATTCAGGCAGAGCGATCTGCTGGCATACCGCTTACTCCTGAAATGAAACAGTTTGTTCAGGCAAACAATCAAGGTGGAGTAACATTTGATGGCATGAAAGCATGGAGAGCGAAATTTGCTGATGCTGAGCAAAAATATAAGCGTAGCGGAGAGGCAAATGCGGCAAGGAGAGCAGGGGAAATACGCCGGGCAATTACTGATGATATGCGCACAATGGCGGAAAACGGCGGATTTCTTGATGACTGGCAAAAAGCTAATGATCTGTCTAAAGCGAGGCTATCCGCACAAGAGAGTGCAGAGTCTGTTTTTGGGCGTGATTTGGCAACAGATGCACTGATTACGAATGGAGTAAAATCTCTTCAATCATCGTCAGCTAAAGGTCTTAATGGTCCTGCTGGATTCCATTCTATGATCCGCGCGCTGCCAGAATCAGAGCGTGTTCCTGCTATATCATCAATGTTGCAGGATGCTATCTCGCATGGTGTACGTGGTGGCAAATCTGATGCAGCAGGAATTAACCATATCGCAGGGATACTTACCCCACAAAATGTAAAAGCCATTAGCAGATATTCCTCAGAACTTGGAAGAATTGCTGATGCATATGGCACTCTTGCAAGAGCGGCAGTGAAGCCTCAGCAGTATATTGAAAGAACAGGGAGAACAGCCAATGTTCTACGTGATCTTGACGCTGGTTTATCCAACGTTACCTCAACAGTATTAAATGCAATTGCAAACTCAACGTCGGGTGCCATTGTTGGTGGAGCAGGTGGGGGCATTGCAGGCGCGGCCGCAGGTGCTTTAGTTGGCGCCGGGTTAAAAGGTGCTGTATCTAAAATTGCCACCACGCGTAGCGGTCGATATGCGATAGAGAAAGCAGTTCAGGAAGCCACGAAAGCAGTAAGAGCTGGCGGAAGTAAAGAAGCATTAGCGGCGGCGGAACGCAGATTTATGGCAAATAAAGCCGCCGTAAAAGCAATACGTGATGCAGTTGGAAACGAAGAGTTCAATCGCTTAGCGAGGGCTGGCATTGTAGCGTCGCTAAGCGGAATAGCACAGGAGTAATTAATCATCCATGGATGGATTGAGCTTATCTCGTGTTGATGTGGCGATTTGTCCTACATTCCTAAGCCAAGATTTCAAATCCTTGATATTGTCATTGATTTCATGAATATCTTCTTTTTTTAGTCTGTTAATACTATTCTCAATAATTTCAATGGATTGCTCAATATCAGATATAGTGAATGATAGTTTGTTCTTCTCATCTTTTATTGAGTTTTTAAGTGCTTCGTTCTCAGTCTTGAGGTCAGATATCTTTTGTTTTAAAGATGCCAGTTGGTACTGAACCACAATGAGTGCGATAGCTATCACGATAACTGTTGTATACACACCAACCTCCTTAGTTTTGAGCAGGATACCATGAAAAAAGTAAACATCTTTTGCCTACTTCACATTTGAATGGTTTGTCATTAGGATGTTTCCGGTTTTTTCAAATATGGAAATTGATATGAAGAGGATTATCGGCGTTGTTGCTGGCGCTATATTGTTATCTGGGTGCGCAACTATTGTTGGTGACGAAACACAGCTCGTGCAAGTGAACAGCAATCCTTCCGGTGCGAGCTTTAAAGTAAAAGACGAATCAGGCGTGATTGTTGCGCAAGGCAAGACCCCGCAAGGAGTAACTCTTGCCAAGTCAGATGGTAGTTATTTTGGCAAAAAGAGCTACCAGATCACTATGGAAAAGGATGGGTACGAACCAGTTACCCTGCCAATCAAAGCCAATGCTAATGGTTGGTATATTGGTGGAAACCTTGTGTTTGGTGGGTTAATTGGTTGGCTTGCTGTAGATCCTTTTAATGGTGGGATGTATACCTTGAAGCCAAAAGAGGCAAACGCATCTCTTATACCATCAACAAAGCAAGACTAATAAATAGGACCCACCTTCAGGTGGGTTTTTTGTACAAATACTTCAGCGTATCAAACACCATCTTCTTAACAAGCTCTGACTGCTCATCAGCGAGTCGTTCTGCATCGTCGCGATATCCAGTCACAGGCGATGGTTTTGATAGAGCATCTTGGACGATTTGTAACAACTCGGAGTTCATTGATCTCCCATTCGCCTCCGCCCTGAATTTTAATTTCTCCCTTACTTCCATAGGCATACGGAAGTTAAAGTGCGGATCATCTCTAGCCATGCCATCACTCCAAGTTAGTGTATTGACATGATAGAAGCACTCTACTATATTCTCAATAGGTCCACCGTGGACCTATATTGTGAGGTGAATATGAAAGGAATGAGCAAGATGCCGCAGTTCAATTTGCGGTGGCCTAAAGAAGTATTGGATTTGGTACGCAAGGTGGCGGAAGAGAATGGTCGGTCTGTTAACTCTGAGATTTATCAGAGAGTAATGGAAAGCTTTAAGAAGGAAGGGCGCATTGGCGCGTAAAGTTGAAGCCCCAACTGCGGGAACAGTCAGGGCTTCGGTATCAACAAATCGGATTAGGAAATATTGACATGAAAAGTATAGCAAAGGCACAAAACGATTTCACCATCTTCAAATTCGGCGACAGTGAAATCCGCGTCATCAACAAATGCGGTGAGCCGTGGTTTGTAGCAAAAGATGTTTGTGATGCTTTAACCCTGACTAACTCACGCAAGGCGCTTACTGCACTTGATGACGATGAAAAGGGAGTAACTTTAAGTTACACCCTTGGTGGTGAGCAGAATCTAAGCATTGTTAGCGAATCAGGTATGTATACATTGGTTCTGCGCTGCCGCGATGCTGTCAATAAAGGTTCGGTCCCGCACAAATTCCGCAAGTGGGTAACAGCAGAAGTTCTACCTTCAATTCGCAAACATGGCGAGTATGTGAAAGGCAAGAAAACCACTGTTGAGGAAAGAACGCCGCTACGCGATGCAGTAAACATGCTGGTAGGAAAGAAAGGACTTCGCTATGACGATGCATACAATATGGTTCATCAGCGTTTTGGTATTGACAGCATTGATGAACTTTCAATTGAACAAATCCCGCTGGCCGTAGAGTACATCCACAGGGTAGTGCTTGAAGGCGAGTTCATCGGCAAACAAGAGAAGAACGAGCTTTCTGCAAAAGAAGCAAACAGCCTTGTATGGTTATGGGATTATGCCAACCGCTCACAGGCATTATTCCGCGAACTGTATCCGGCGCTAAAACAAATTCAATCGAACTATTCCGGCAGATGCTACGACTACGGTCATGAATTCTCGTATGTTATCGGAATGGCGAGAGACGTTTTAATCAATCACACACGAGATGTTGATATCAATGAGCCAGACGGACCAACGAATCTTTCCGCATGGATGAGACTTAAGAATAAAGAATTACCTCCTTCAGTACATAACTACTGACAGATAACCAACGCGACAACCCAGCTTCGGCTGGGTTTTTTTATGCCCAAAATTCATCGTAGCCATGCTTCGGTGATTCCTTGTATCTGGAGCAAATTAAATGACAGATTCAATAAATGCCAATGTTGTAGTGAGTATGCCTTCGCAACTCTTCACTATGGCTCGTTCTTTTAAAGCCGTAGCTAATGGAAAGATTTATATCGGTAAAATTGACACTGACCCGGTAAACCCTGAAAACCAGATTCAGGTTTATGTGGAGAACGAAGATGGCTCTCACGTTCCTGTTTCACAACCAATCATCATTAACGCTGCTGGTTATCCGGTATATAACGGACAGATTGCCAAATTCGTTACCGTGCAAGGCCATTCTATGGCTGTTTATGATGCATATGGGGCGCAGCAGTTCTATTTTCCTAATGTGTTGAAGTACGACCCTGATCAACTACGGCAGCAATTAGAAGACCCGGATGGAGCTAAAAAATATCCTGAATTGCAGATATCTCGGTGGAGGGACGATTGTGATGTAAGAGGGTGGGGGGCAAAAGGCGATGGTATAACAGATGATACATCTGCATTGATCCTGGCTGCAGAATATGCACGAGAATCATCCAGAACATTACGAGCGGAAGGTGATTTTATTATTACGGAGACATTAAATCTTCGTAATGTCAGCCTAGAAATGACCAATGCTGTTTTTACCATATCCCACTCAGGGATAGGGGTATTGCTTGGCGGGAATGCATCAAACCCTAACAACCCAAGACAAAACTTCGGAACGATTATCAGAAATTCTGGTATTTCATCTGAAACGACACCGGATATTCGTATTATCGGGGCAAAAGGGCAGCATATTAACATTGAGCGTTGCGACTACTTACAGTTATATGCAAACTCTGATGATTCAGTATATGAAACAGATTATTCTATAGCCTACTCAACCTTTAACCTGAAAAAGGTCGATACAATTCATTTTCTTGGTGTAGTTAGAGGTTGGATAAACGAAAACAAGTTTTACCTAAACAGGACAAATAATGTGATTATTGCTGATAATCCGTATTCACATAATCACAACAAGTTTTTTGGTGGAACGATGGAGAATACTGGGGTTATTGATATTCAGCGTGGTAATAATAATCATTTTTACGGACTCCGTTTTGAGCGCAGACCAGACAACCCAGATGACACACAAAGAATTAATTTTGGTAGTTATACGTGGAATAATTCTGTTCAGGCATCATGGCTTAGCTTTTCTGCATATACCAATGAACCATATAACCCAAACAATCTTGTAACTGTCACTGATAATGGTAATGGAAATGCTGTATATCATATTCAGGAAGAACTAACTAATGAAGTGTCGCTTTTTTCAGTGAGTGAGAAAACGCCATTTTTATCAAGCGTTAATATGGGAAGTTCAGATACACCTGATTATGTTACAGATGTAAAAAATGTGCGAAATTTAATTCATCTTGTTAATGGTAGTTTTGCTATTGGACGTAACTTCAGGACAATTTGGGAATCAGGTGATATAAGCGTCAGGAATGGCGATGTGTTTGCATTTACTTCTGATGTCAGCGCATTCCGCATAAGGGTTTATGGAATTGACGAGAATGGCAGTGTTATTACAAATGAGCCTGAAGGGATTGGTTTTCCAGGGGCTTCATGGGATGATGAAAACAGTCGTTTTACTACCCAGTCTAACATCGGTAATGCAAAGTTTAGGATAACCGACAAAGGAGGAGTAAAATCAATAAGGGTTGTCATTCTGTCGGGTGGTAATACATCTGGAATTACCTTCAAATATATCAGATTTACCGGAAGATATTATAAGGATAGTTCTGCGTATCCTCGAAGAAATATGGATGATCATAATATCCACAGGTCTGGTGCTGTGATGTTTAATTCATCACTTGATGTCAAAATGGAAAATATAGCATCAGGTGTTACCTGTTATGTAAAAGATGCATCTGATGTTAAGGTTAATATATTCAGAAATAGATACGTTGTTAAATCGGTGTCCGGAAATACTATATATGTGCGTAACCAGGATGAAATTTCATATTCTGGTCCTTATGATGACTTTAAAGTTGCATATACTAGCGGGGCAAAAAATATGATTTCTGATGTTTCAGGAATTTCATCTAATGCAATAACGTTATCAGGTAGTGTTCCTTCTGAAATATCAGAAGGAAGCAATATTGATTTGATTAAAATATTAACGAAGTAGGATTAAATGCATGGAATATAGAACCGGACATTTTATTGCAATTGATATAACACCTTTCCTTCATGCGCTTTGTGCTGTGGCCGCACAGATACTGGTTGGCCTTTTTACCGGAAACTGGGCTTACGGAGCGATAGCTGGTTGTACGTTCTTCATTGCGCGTGAACATACCCAGGCAGAATATCGCTGGATTGAAATGTTCGGGCATGGCAAGCGTATGAATATGCCGTGGTGGGGCGGTTTTGATCCACGCGTGTGGGATGTGGGAAGTTTGTTGGATTTTTCTTTCCCAATTATCGGATGCTTATTGGTATGGATTCTTGCATCGTAGCGAACACATAATTACCGATGAAACAAAACTGAGACACACAAAGCTTTGCACTGGATTGCAAGGCTTTGTGCTGTCAGAGATATAGCGTTGGTTAGCCCACCTTTTCATCAATCCAGTCCGACCACCACTGCATCATTTCTCTGCGCTTATCGAGATACTGAGCATGGTTGTAAATACCTCGCACAGATCCGCCGTTGGCATGTGCCAGTTGCACCTCAATCGCGTCAGCAGGCCATTCGTGCTCGTTCATAATCGTGCTGAATTCATGCCTGAATCCGTGACCGCTTTCCATACCCTCATAACCGATTTGTTTGATCACAAGCAATACCGCGTTCTCGCAGATTGGCTTCTTCTTATCGTTGCGCCCGGCAAAAACAAACTCTGACACTGGTTTAGTGATTGAGCTTAGCGTAGTGAGAAGTTCAACTACCTGGTCTGACATAGGAACCACATGAATTTTGCGTCCCTTCATCACATTGGCGTCGATGGTGATAATCCTGTTTTCAAAATCGACGTTCTTCCATAGCATGGAACGAAGCTCTTTTGTTCTGAGGGCTGTGTAGCGTAAAACTTTGGTCGCAATGAGCGATACGATGCTTCCTGAAAATGTTGCCAGTGCTTTGTTAAATGCCGGGATCTGGTCTGCAGGAAGAAACGGGAAGTTTTTCTTGCGGTATCCCTTCATGGCGTCAGCAAGGTCAGGTGCCGGGTTATATTTAGCCCTACCAGTGACAATAGCGTAACGGAAAACCTCGCCGCATCTTCTGCGGGCTTTGTTGGCTCGCTCCATTGCACCGCGATCTTCAAATCTGCGGATTACTTCAAGAAGTTGCATCGGCTCAATATCCTGAATTTCAAGGCCGCCGATGATGGGTAAAATGTCGTCATCAAACATTTTTGCAAGTTCATTTGCATAGCCTACTGACCAGACTTGCTTCTTGTGCTCGTACCATTCCTTGTAAATGGCGCTAAAGGAATTGTTGTTAGACGAAGCCTTTTTCGCTTTTACCGGATCGATGCCAACCGAGATGTCTTTCCTCGCGGTCCATGCTTTATCTCTTGCCTCCTGCAAAGTCATAAGCGGATATTTTCCTACGGTCAGGATTTTCTCCTTACCGTCAATCTTGTAGCGAAGCTGCCATACCTTTTTCCCTGACACAGGGACATAAAGGTACAGGCCATTACCATCGAGTAGGCGGTATGGTTTTTCTTTCGGCTTTGCTGCTTCAATCTGCTTAACGGTGAGCATGGGTAAAAATCCGGTGGGTAAAATTATTTTATCCACTTTTTACCCGTCATGGAGTGCGGCTGTCAACGATCTGACGCGAACCATTACGAACTGTGAATCTACGGAAGACTTGATATTCAGGGGATTTTGCGGACTGGTACGGATGGTGGCGAACTGATAAATGGTGTCCCCTGCAGGAATCGAACCTGCAATTAGCCCTTAGGAGGGGCTCGTTATATCCATTTAACTAAGAGGACAATGCGGCATGAGTATACCCGCTAATGGACTGCGGGGTAAGTACACTGCCGCTCGATTGCTTAAACCCTCGCCATTTATGCCGGGTTTTTATCATTTTTCTTAATGTTTTCCGCACGTTCTGCTTTTTGGCGTGCTTCGGCTTTGCGCTTGTTGCTCATGTCGTTACGGATCTGTGCATGACTCATTAACGCGAAGATAAAGGTGCCGCCGCAGATGTTCCCCGCTAAAGTAGGTAGTGCGAAGGGCCAGATGAAATCGCTCCAGTGCAGCGTACCGTTAAACACCAGATAGAGGATTTCAACAGAACCGACAACGATGTGAGTGGTGTCACCCAGGGCAATAAGCCAGGTCATCAATATAATCACCACAATCTTTGCCGCACCCGCTGCAGGAAACATCCATACCATAGTGGCGATCAGCCAGCCGGAAATGATCGCGTTGGCAAACATCTCGCTGGGGGTGTTCTTCATCACATCCATGCCGATTTTGACAAATGCATCGCGAGTTTCTTCATTGAAGATAGGCATATATTCAAATGCCCATGCAGCAATACCTGTCCCGAGAATATTACCCAGCAGCACGACGCCCCATAATCGCATAAGTAAGCCGACGTTGCTCATTGTCGGTTTTTGCATGACGGGTAGTACCGCAGTCACGGTGTTTTCGGTAAATAATTGCTGGCGGGCCATAATGACGATAATAAAACCAAAGGTATAACCGAGATTCTCCAGCAAGAAGCTGCCCGGCACGCCTTCCAGTTCGACATGAAATATCCCTTTTGCCAGTAGCGAAGCGCCCATCGACAGACCCGCCGCAATGGCTGACCACAATAGCGCCATTGCGTCGCGTTCCAGCTCTTTTTCACCATCCTGGCGGATATGCTCATGAATTGCCATCGCCCGGGAGGGGAGTCGGTCTTCATCTATTTCTATTTTTTTGCCGCGCTCTTTTTCTTCGCTCTCAACTTCAATTTCGTCGCTGTGTTGATCAATTTTGTCGTTGTCCATGGTCTCTTCTCTTGAATTAGCACGTATAGCTAAAGCGTAGCGGCTTTTTTGCTCGCAACTGGCGGGAGTTACTCTGAAAATGTAGAAAAGGCTGCGTTTGCCTTTTTCTGTTTCTATAGAATCAAGTAGCCTACAGGGCGGCGATTACCAGGCTATGATCAAATCAGCAAATCAGGGCGTCTGGACATCAGTTGACGTGCTGTTACAATCGCCCACACCTAAACAGGCGGATACGGTATCGTTCCGTCATGGATGGCAAACTGCATAAGCCATAAAAAAACAGGGAGACATTTATGAAGCTTCGCCTGTCGGCGCTTGCTCTGGGAACTACGCTTCTGGTGGGGTGTGCGAGTTCCGGTACAGATCAGCAGGGGCGTTCTGACCCGTTAGAAGGGTTCAACCGCACCATGTACAACTTCAACTTCAATGTATTAGACCCGTATGTTGTTCGACCGGTGGCTGTCGCCTGGCGTGATTATGTTCCGCAACCGGCGCGTAACGGTTTGAGCAACTTCACGGGCAACCTGGAAGAACCTGCGGTGATGGTTAACTACTTCTTGCAGGGCGACCCTTATCAGGGGATGGTCCACTTTACCCGCTTTTTCCTGAACACCATTTTGGGGATGGGCGGCTTTATTGATGTTGCAGGGATGGCGAACCCGAAACTGCAACGGACTGAACCTCACCGCTTCGGTAGTACGCTTGGTCATTATGGCGTGGGTTATGGGCCGTACGTTCAGTTACCATTCTACGGTAGCTTCACGCTGCGTGATGACGGTGGTGATATGGCGGATGGTCTTTACCCGGTTCTTTCCTGGCTGACCTGGCCGATGTCTGTGGGTAAATGGACGCTTGAAGGGATAGAAACTCGTGCGCAGTTGTTGGATTCCGATGGTCTGCTGCGTCAGTCGTCCGATCCTTACATTATGGTGCGCGAAGCGTACTTCCAGCGTCATGATTTCATCGCTAATGGCGGCGAACTCAAACCGCAGGAAAATCCGAACGCGCAAGCAATTCAGGATGATTTAAAAGATATCGATTCTGAATAAGAAACAAATAAAAAAGGTGAATCGCAAAACTCACCTTTTTTGTTGTTATCCCTCAATTACCCCAAGTAAAAGAAGATAAACCGACAATAACCTGGACGTAATTATGTAAAAATACTGATGTTCGTCACTGACTATTTCCGATATTCAGGCGTTGAAAAATCAAAAAACTGGAAAAATAATTTTAAATATCATCAAAATTAACACCTGGCGCAGATAGTTGATTAATTTCATTTTGATATTCCGTCTGGCGATTTTGAAGATTTTCTTCAATTTTACCTTTGAGTTCCTTATAGTGCTTATATATATTTTGAGAATGGTCAGCGTTAGCTTCGTTACCGAATAAAGTAGAAACTATTTCTTTTGTATTCTCAAGTGTATATTTTCTATTATCCTCTTAAAATTGATATCCTCTTGCTAGATTTGAAGGATTAAAAGCTTCGTTAGGTTCTCTCAGTCTTTCCCCTTTGAGTTCGTTTACAACTTGATGATCGGAACCTGTTGCAAATGATTCTGCAATGATTGCTTTACTGTGTTCAAACCACGCAGAAGCACTCCTGGCATTTTTACTACAATATTGGGTGAGATTATCACCATCAATACGAAATCCTTTTTGAATGTGGTAGCCATCCTGATCGTAGTAACCGAGAGATAAGTAATCATTTCCATTTTTATTTTTAATTACAATAGCGAGAGAGGCACCTTTTTGATCTATACCGTACCAGGTAAATAAGTCCGTTGGTTCACTTTTCCCGCTCTCATCGAACTCCGTTACCGTATGTCTGAGTTTGTGTGATATTTTATCGAAGATAAAACTTGGATCTTCATCATATATTTCTTTTATTGCGCTGAAGATCATTTTCTTGTTATTGATATCATTAGTATTCTCTACTACATTTTCATTGATGATGGTTTGGCCGACTTTTTTGTTTTCATCGTTCGCAGGTGATCTTGTTGGTTCTTGATTTTCAATATCAATATCAAAAGTAATATCGTCTGTATCATTGGAGTCAATGCCAATATCACTACGATCATCAATACCACTAACAATAATACCATCAGTAAACTCAGCATTATTTATATCATCATGAGTCTTCTCAACTATGTTGTCATTAATGATAGTACGGACGAGTTCTTTGTCTTTATAGCTCGCAAGTAATTTTATTGGTTCTTGGTTATCGATACCAATAGTAATATGGTCTGTATCATTGGAGTTAATATCAATATAAGTAACTGAGGAATTATTAATATTAAATATATCAGGATTGTCGTTTCCTCGTATGGCGTTTTTTATAAGCTCAAGTAGATGTTTAACACAGGTGCTTATTCCTTCCTTACCATTAAAAAGGTTTTTGAGCTCTTGTACTAATCCATTAACTTCATCATTGTTATTTTCATTGATGGATTCTGTGTAAGCTGCGCTGGTATTGTTTATTGAAATAGATGGTAGCATGATTTTATTCCATGTTGATTGATTTGTTACAAATATATATTACCTAATAAAATAGACTATCAAAAAACGCTCATTTATTTAGACCCTATCTTTAATTTGAGTGTATGAGCGCACAATAGCCAGGGTGGTTTGAGTATCCTGGAAATTCAGAAAAGTAAACTCTTTGAGAAAGACGAGCAGAACGTCTGAAAATATGCCTTTCCCTTCAGGTTTGTCTGTGGATACCACTTAATGATTTGAAAGGGCAAGCTACCATCAGGCTGTTTGCAAAACTCAGGAGGCAAGCAATGAGGAAACAACTTTCGTTGAAGTGTGGGAGTTAAAGTCACCTGCATAGCAGGTGACTTTATCCAGGCGAACGCGTTATCAGAACGCGTAGTTAAAGTTAGTACCGAACAGCCAGGCTTTACCTTCAGACTCGAACTGGTATGGGCCTTCGTTAATTTTCACGCTCTGACCGTGCATATAAGAAACACCAACATCGACTGAAGCATCTTTATTAAATGCGTAAGTCGTACCTGCACTCAGCCAGAAACGGTCCTGGTCCGGAATGGAGATAGAACGATTCTGTGCCGGAACTGGGCTGTCATCAAAGGCGATACCGGTACGGAAGGTCCAGTTATCATCGTAGTAATAAGTGGTTCCCAACGCGATGCGGTAAGCATCTTTAAAGCCTTCATGTTTCTGGAACAGCGTGTCGCCACTCGTTGAGGTCGCTTTCAGCTGCTGGAACTGACTCCAGCTGGTGTAAGCCAGGCTATAGTGAATCGCCCACTGCGGATCAACACGGTTATAACCCGACACTTCCCACATTTCAGGCAGGTTCAGCGTCAGATAACCCGATTGCGTTGCGCCACCTGTCGCGGTAGGTATTGGTAAACCGTAGTTATTAAACGCACGATTAAGATCGCTGCTGTAGTTACCTTTGAAGTCAATTTTCACTTCAGAACGGTAGGTCAGTGCATAGCGGTTATTTTTATCCAGTTCATACAGGATACCGGCGTTCCAGCCAAAGCCCCACTGGTTACCGTTCAGATGAGCGATTTTGGTATTACTGTCGATACCGTTGGCGGTAGCTGCCAATGCTTGCCCTTGAGGAGTCTTCCCGGCAGGAGATTGCATGATCTGACCGGCAACCAGCTGCCCCAGATCGCCTGCGAAACGTTCAATTTTCGCGCGAGCGTAGACGGCGTTGAAACCAAGACCAAAGCTCCATGCATTATTTAAGCGATACGCACCGCTTAAGTTCAGGTTCATGGTTTCAAGGTCGGTTGTACCCCCGACAGAGCCGCCTGCATAAGTATCGTTAAACTCTGTTGCCAGGCCATAGTTAGAGGTAATAGAAGCGCCCCAACCAAATTGGTCGTTAATCGGTGCAACAAAGTGCATGTTCGGAACCCATGCCGTAGGCGCGATGTTATCGGCTTTCAGGCTACGACCAGATGGAGACGTTCCGCTGATATTTACATCCGGGTCAATATAAACCGCACCCGCAGAAAATGTCGGGCGGTCAAACATGGTAATCAATGCGGGGTTACGGCTAACGTTACCTGCATCATCGGCAATTGCACCTTCCCCTGAATAAGCCCGGCCCAGGCCAGAGGAAGAAAATTCGTTTAACTGAAAGCCTGCCGACCAGGCCTGGGTGGAGATAAGTGCCACTGCGACTGCGAGAGCAGACTTTGTAAACAGGGTTTTCTGGCTCATGACCATAACCTCAATGATTTATTTTTATACAAACTATGTTACGTGCTGTAACAGGAGCGCGAAGTGTAGGGTCTGAGGTACATCTTAGAAATCAGACCAGTGGCGAGAGTATAGGTCGGACCAGCTGGAATGTTGCAAGTATGTTTCTATCTTTTTTCAAATATGATCTAAGAAACGCGATCCAGCTGGCAAAATTTGGAGGTGGCGCACTCATGGATTCGGGTGAATTTTGTTTTAGATCATTTTTAAGTGTGATTTCGGTCACTTATCCGATTTTGCAGAATTAACAACTGGAGCAGCACTTTCCGGAAGCGTAAAATATCCACAACGTTTATCTGGCACCTTGGGTGCACATACAGAGGAAATCAACGATGAGTAAATGTAGTGCTGATGAAACCCCGGTTTGCTGCTGTATGGATGTTGGCACCATTATGGACAACTCCGACTGCACCGCGTCTTACAGCCGCGTGTTTGCAAACCGCGCAGAAGCAGAACAAACGCTGGCGGCGCTGACTGAAAAAGCCCGTAGCGTGGAATCCGAACCGTGCAAAATCACCCCGACTTTCACTGAAGAGTCTGACGGTGTGCGCCTGGATATCGATTTCACTTTTGCCTGCGAAGCTGAAATGCTGATCTTCCAGCTGGGTCTGCGTTAATTCCTCTCGGGTACGTACGCCCCTGTCAGTTGTTGGCAGGGGCGTTTTATTTTCTCTTCTACTTTTCTCTCTGTGTCATAGCTCCCACTTTCCCTTTTCTCCACTTGGCTAAATGTAAAAAAATGGTTAAGACTATGATCAGGTCAGACCACTTTATTTATTATTTTACAGGGGAGTGTTATGGGTCAGGTTTTACCGCTGGTTACCCGCCAGGGCGATCGTATCGCCATTGTTAGCGGTTTACGTACGCCTTTTGCCCGCCAGGCGACGGCTTTTCATGGCATTCCCGCGGTTGATTTAGGGAAGATGGTGGTAGGCGAACTGCTGGCACGCAGCGAAATTCCCGCCGAAGTGATTGAACAACTGGTCTTTGGTCAGGTCGTACAAATGCCGGAAGCCCCCAACATTGCGCGTGAAATTGTTCTCGGTACTGGAATGAATGTGCATACCGATGCTTACAGCGTCAGCCGCGCTTGCGCTACCAGTTTCCAGGCGGTTGCAAACGTCGCAGAAAGCCTGATGGCGGGAACTATTCGCGCGGGGATTGCCGGTGGGGCCGATTCCTCTTCCGTATTGCCAATTGGCGTCAGTAAAAAACTGGCGCGCGTGCTGGTTGATGTCAACAAAGCTCGAACCATGAGCCAGCGCCTGAAACTCTTCTCTCGCCTGCGTTTGCGCGACTTAATGCCGGTGCCTCCGGCAGTGGCGGAATACTCTACTGGCTTGCGGATGGGCGACACCGCTGAACAAATGGCGAAAACCTACGGTATTACTCGCGAACAGCAAGATGCATTAGCGCACCGTTCGCATCAGCGAGCCGCTCAGGCGTGGTCAGACGGTAAACTCAAAGAAGAGGTGATGACTGCCTTTATCCCTCCTTATAAACAACCGCTTGCCGAAGACAACAATATTCGCGGTAATTCCTCGCTTGCTGATTACGCAAAGTTGCGTCCGGCGTTTGATCGTAAACACGGGACGGTAACGGCAGCAAACAGTACGCCGCTGACCGATGGCGCAGCGGCGGTGATCCTGATGACCGAATCGCGGGCGAAAGAATTAGGGCTGGTACCGCTGGGGTATCTGCGCAGTTACGCATTTACTGCGATAGATGTCTGGCAGGACATGTTGCTCGGTCCGGCCTGGTCAACGCCGCTGGCGCTGGAACGTGCCGGTTTGACAATGAGCGATCTGACATTGCTCGATATGCACGAAGCCTTTGCAGCTCAGACACTGGCGAATATTCAGTTGCTGGGTAGCGAACGTTTTGCTCGTGATGTACTGGGGCGTGCACATGCCACTGGCGAAGTGGACGATAGCAAATTTAACGTGCTTGGCGGTTCGATTGCTTACGGGCATCCCTTCGCGGCGACCGGCGCGCGGATGATTACCCAGACATTGCATGAACTTCGCCGTCGCGGCGGTGGATTTGGATTAGTGACCGCCTGTGCTGCGGGTGGGCTTGGCGCGGCAATGGTTGTGGAGGCGGAATAATGGAAATGGCATCAGCGTTTACCCTTAATGTCCGTCTGGACAACATTGCTGTTATCACCATCGACGTACCGGGTGAGAAAATGAATACCCTGAAGGCGGAGTTTGCCTCGCAGGTGCGCGCCATTATTAAGCAACTCCGTGAAAACAAAGAGTTGCGCGGCGTGGTGTTTATCTCCGCGAAACCGGACAACTTTATCGCTGGCGCAGACATCAACATGATCGCCAACTGCAAAACGGCGCAAGAAGCGGAAGCACTGGCGCGGCAGGGTCAACAGTTAATGGCGGAGATTCATGCTTTGCCCGTTCCGGTTATCGCGGCTATTCATGGCGCTTGCCTGGGCGGTGGGCTGGAGTTGGCGCTGGCGTGCCACGGTCGCATGTGTACTGACGATCCTAAAACGGTGCTCGGTTTGCCTGAAGTACAACTTGGATTATTACCCGGTTCAGGCGGCACCCAGCGTTTACCGCGCCTGATAGGTGTCAGCACAGCATTGGAGATGATCCTCACTGGAAAACAACTTCGGGCGAAACAGGCATTAAAGCTGGGGCTGGTGGATGACGTCGTTCCGCAATCCATTTTACTGGAAGCCGCTGTTGAGCTGGCAAAGCAGGATCGTCCATCTTCACGCCCTCTACCTGTACGCGAGCGTATTCTGGCGGGGCCGTTAGGTCGTGCGCTGCTGTTCAAAATGGTCGGCAAGAAAACAGAACACAAAACTCAGGGTAACTATCCGGCGACAGAACGCATCCTTGAGGTTGTCGAAACGGGATTAGCGCAGGGCACCAGTAGCGGCTATGACGCTGAAGCCCGTGCTTTTGGCGAACTGGCGATGACGCCGCAATCGCAGGCGCTGCGTAGTATCTTTTTTGCCAGTACGGAAGTGAAGAAAGATCCTGGCAGTGATGCGCCGCCTGCGCCATTAAACAGCGTGGGAATTTTAGGTGGTGGCTTGATGGGCGGCGGTATTGCTTACGTCACTGCTTGTAAAGCGGGGCTTCCGGTCAGAATTAAAGATATCAACCCGCAGGGCATAAATCATGCACTGAAGTACAGTTGGGATCAGCTGGAGGGCAAAGTTCGCCGTCGTCATCTCAAAGCCAGTGAACGCGACAAACAGCTGGCATTAATCTCCGGAACGACAGACTATCGCGGCTTTGCCCATCGCGATCTGATTATTGAAGCGGTGTTTGAAAATCTCGAATTAAAACAACAAATGGTGGCGGAAGTTGAGCAAAATTGCGCCGCTCATACCATCTTTGCTTCGAATACGTCATCTTTACCGATTGGTGATATCGCCGCTCACGCTACGCGACCTGAGCAAGTTATTGGCCTGCATTTCTTCAGTCCGGTGGAAAAAATGCCGCTGGTGGAGATTATTCCTCATGCGGGGACATCGGCGCAAACCATCGCTACCACAGTAAAACTGGCGAAAAAACAGGGTAAAACGGCAATTGTCGTGCGTGACAAAGCCGGGTTTTACGTCAATCGCATTTTAGCGCCTTACATTAATGAAGCTATCCGCATGTTGACCGAAGGTGAACGGGTAGAGCACATTGATGCCGCGCTGGTGAAATTTGGTTTTCCGGTAGGCCCAATCCAACTTTTGGATGAGGTAGGAATCGACACCGGGACTAAAATTATTCCTGTACTGGAAGCCGCTTATGGAGAACGTTTTAGCGCGCCTGCAAATGTTGTTTCTTCAATTTTGAACGACGATCGCAAAGGCAGAAAAAATGGCCGGGGTTTCTATCTTTATGGTCAGAAAGGGCGTAAAAGCAAAAAACAGGTCGATCCTGCCATTTACCCGCTGATTGGCACACAAGGGCAGGGGCGACTCTCCGCACCGCAGGTAGCTGAACGGTGTGTGATGTTGATGCTGAATGAAGCAGTACGTTGTCTGGAAGAGCAGGTTATCCGTAGCGTGCGTGACGGAGATATTGGCGCGGTATTTGGCATTGGTTTTCCGCCATTTCTCGGTGGTCCGTTCCGCTACATCGATTCTCTCGGTGCGGGTGAAGTGGTTGCAATAATGCAACGACTGGCCACGCAGTATGGTTCCCGTTTTACCCCTTGCGAGCGTTTAGTCGAGATGAGCAAGCGTGGGGAAAGTTTTTGGAAAACAACTGCAACTGACCTGCAATAAGAAGGTCAAAGCTATATGAATCCGCGCTGAATGGCGGAGTGTTGCTCAAAATGTAAACGCATATTGACTATACTTACGCCATTGAGGTAAAAAACAGCGTTTCATTCGGTGAATGGATAAGGCACAATGCCGGCCACCGTTTTCTTTCTCTGGTTTCAGATGAAAGAAAACGGGCGAATCTGGTTAACAAAAGCGGTGCAATATGCAAGTTTTTATCATGCGTCACGGCGACGCAGCCCTCGATGCCGCCAGTGATTCGGTTCGTCCTCTGACTACTAACGGTTGTGACGAATCTCGCCTGATGGCGAACTGGCTGAAAGGTCAAAAAGTGGAAATCGAACGCGTTCTGGTGAGCCCGTTCCTGCGAGCCGAGCAAACACTGGAAGAAGTAGGGGATTGTCTGAACCTGCCTTCCAGTGCAGAAGTTCTGCCGGAGTTAACGCCCTGCGGCGATGTTGGTCTGGTCAGTGCCTATTTACAGGCGTTGACCAATGAAGGTGTTGCTTCGGTACTGGTGATCTCCCACTTACCCTTAGTCGGGTATCTGGTTGCTGAGTTATGTCCGGGCGAAACGCCGCCTATGTTTACCACCTCGGCCATTGCCAGCGTAACGCTTGATGAAAGCGGAAACGGCACATTTAACTGGCAGATGAGCCCATGTAATCTGAAGATGGCAAAGGCGATTTAATACGCATGCACAAGGCCCGCTGGCGTAAGCTATCGGGCCTTTATTTTCTGGCAATGTTGAATTTTTTTAATCTTATTGTACTAACAATGATCCGCTTGTGATCGAATAGTCATAATTTTATACGGTATGACGCTTTTATTTGTGGAAATTTACATATTGAAAGAAAATTTACTTTTATTCATAAATTATTTTTCTGGAAGCATTTTTAGGTAAATAATGACTAAAGTGAAAAATATTATTGGGTCTTGATTTTATATTAATTATAGTGTTTTAATATTATATCGTTGCGAAATTAATATCACAAGATAGTCATTGCCATGTGATTGTTTTTGACTTTGATTTATTCACTGAATTTTTGCATTTGCTGTTTTTTTGAACTCATTCTTCATAACTGAGATGAAAAATTTCAGTAATTATTATCCCCGTCCATTAATTAAGTATTTCTAACTTTTAATGTTAGAAAATTTAAATTGCATCAGTCATATTAAAATATCAACATGTTCGGCACGCCAAAGAATATTATATCAAGGAACCTGTTTTTTCAGGAGCTGAAAATCTGTTCATTGGCTGCTTAAAAGTCGCTGTAAAAATTGAAGAAGCTCTGCGTCAATATTTCAGTTGGCTTATATTATAATTATTTATGATTTAAGGACAAATAATGAGTAAGTTTGTAAAAGCAGCAGTTGCCACGGCAATGCTCATGGGGGCGCTGACTTCAGCATCAGTCGTTGCCGCAGGGAATAACGGTACAGTGAGATTTTACGGCACAATTGAAGACTCCCCGTGCTCAATTGTTCCTGACGATCATAAACTGGAAGTGGATATGGGCAGCATCGGTACGGGTTCTTTAACCGGCGGCAAAACAACCACACCAAAAGATTTCCAGATTCGTTTACAGGACTGTAATTTCAATACTGAAACGACAATGTCTACCACATTCACCGGTAATCCGTACTCCACTAACGCAGATAACTATTCTCTGTCTAACATGGATAATGGAACTGAAATTCCAAACGTTAGCCTGGTTATTGGTGACCAGCACGGTACAGGTTATGCTCTGGGAGCAGAGATTAAGCAACCTATCGTGAAGGACAGTTCAACGGGAAAAGGCAAACCTAAACAAACTCTGAACTTTAAAGCATGGTTAGTGGGTGAAACGGCTGCTGTAACACCAACACCGGCACCGTTTGAAACGCTGACGACGTTCCAGATCACGTATCTCTAATGTATTTCCCCCATAGCTGCAAAGTTATGGGGTTTATAACTACCAAATAACTAAATTATAAAAAATCATGGATGGATACGCCGATGCCAGAACATTCTTTTCTCCGTTTACGGGGGCTTTCGTGGTGGATTGCTCTGGCAATTTCCGGGAGTCCATTTAATGCCCTGGCAGACGATACCATTCAGTTTGATGGCCGATTTCTTGATTTAAAAGGCAATACCAAAATTGATTTGGGCCGTTTTTCGCAAAAAGGCTATGTAGAACCGGGTAAATATAACTTACGCGTTCATGTAAATAATCAGCCGTTACCTGACGACTACGATATCTACTGGTACGCAACTGAAAACGATCCGAATAAATCATATGCCTGCTTATCGCCAGAGCTGGTTGCCCAGTTTGGTCTGAAGGAAGATATTGCGAAGAATTTGCAATGGATCCGCGATGGTCAGTGTCTGAATACGGCACTTTTAGCAGGTACAGAAATTAGCGGCGATTTAGGCCAGTCTGCACTCCTTGTTTCTGTACCGCAGGCTTATCTGGAATATACCGACAGCGAGTGGGACCCGCCTTCGCGCTGGGATGACGGTATCCCTGGGCTTATTGCCGATTACAGTATCAACGCGCAAACCCGACATGAAAATGGGGGTGATGACACCAACGACATCAGCGGTAATGGTACGGTCGGCGTTAACGTGGGGCCGTGGCGCTTACGAGCTGACTGGCAGAGCGATTATCAGCATACCCGCAGTAACGATGACGGCGACACCGACGATAGCGGTACGCAAAAAACTGGGAGTGGAGCCGTTACTACGCCTGGCGCGCCTTGCCGTCATTAAAAGCCAAACTTTCGCTGGGTGAAGATTACCTCAACTCCGATATTTTTGATGGCTTCAGTTACATTGGCGGCAGCATCAGTACCGATGATCAAATGTTACCGCCAAACCTGCGCGGCTACGCACCCGATATTTCAGGTGTTGCACACACTACCGCTAAAGTGACTGTAACCCAAATGGGCCGTGTCATTTACGAAACCCAGGTGCCCGCAGGGCCATTCCGCATTCAGGATATTGGCGATTCCGTCTCTGGCACGCTGCATGTCCGCATTGAAGAACAAAACGGCCAGGTACAGGAATACGACGTCAGCACGGCGTCCATGCCGTTCCTGACTCGCCCCGGCCAGGTGCGTTACAAAGTGACAATGGGGCGTCCACAAAACTGGGACCATCAGGTTGCAGGTAGCTTCTTCTCGGGCGGCGAGGCATCGTGGGGGATTGCCAATGGCTGGTCGCTCTACGGCGGTGCGTTAGCCGATGAAAACTACCAGTCGGCGGCGCTGGGCCTCGGTCGTGACCTGGCGCTGCTAGGCGCGTTAGCGTTTGATGTCACTCACTCTCGTGTTCAACTCGACGATAACAGCGTGTATGGCAACAAAACGCTGGACGGCAACTCTTATCGCGTCAGCTATGCCAAAGATTTTGATGAACTCAACAGTCGGGTGACGTTTGCTGGATACCGCTTCTCTGAAAAAAACTACATGACCATGAGCGAGTATCTGGATGCGAACGACGACGACCGGGCGCGCACCGGTAACGACAAAGAGATGTATACGGTCACCTATAACCAGAACTTCACGGATGCGCGCGTTTCGGTCTATCTCAACTATTCCCACCATACCTACTGGGATCGCCAGGATCAGACCAACTACAATATGATGCTTTCTCATTATTTCAATTTAGGAAGCCTTCGCAACCTGAGCGTTTCTCTGACCGGTTATCGCTACGAATACGATAAAAGTGCCGACAAGGGTGTTTATCTGTCCTTAAGTTTGCCGTGGGGCGACAACAGCACTATCAGTTACAACGGCAACTATGGCAGCGGTGCCGACAGCAATCAGGTGAGCCTGTATCACCGCATTGATGACGCCAGCCACTACACGTTAAGCGCCGGAACCAGCGAAAACCACAGCAGCGTGGATGGCTACTACAGCCACGATGGTACTCTGGCAAAAGTTGATCTCAGTGCCAACTACCATGAAGGGCAATACACCTCAGCGGGGATCTCTTTACAGGGCGGGGCAACGTTGACCGCTCACGGCGGGGCGCTGCATCGTACACAAAACATGGGCGGTACACGTCTGTTAATCGACGCTGATGGCGTTGCTAATGTGCCGGTTGAAGGTAATGGTTCCGCCGTTTATACCAACATGTTCGGCAAAGCGGTGGTGGCTGATGTGAATGATTACTACCGCAACCAGGCTTATATCGATTTGAACAAACTGCCGGAAAACGCTGAAGCTACAAAATCAGTGGTTCAGGCAACGCTGACGGAAGGCGCTATTGGCTACCGTAAATTTGCGGTGATCAGCGGTGAGAAGGCGATGGCAGTGCTGCGCTTGCAGGATGGCAGCCATCCGCCATTTGGGGCGGAAGTGAAAAACGATAATCAACAACAAGTTGGATTGGTTGATGACGAAGGTAATGTTTATCTGGCAGGCGTTAAACCGGGTGAACATATGACCGTTTTCTGGGAGGGTGAATCTCACTGCGGTATCAGCCTGCCAGACCCGTTACCGAATGACCTGTTCAATGGCTTGTTGTTGCCATGCCAGCAAAAGGGGGGAAGTTCTCCCGTCATACCGCATGATATTCAACCCGTCATTCAGGAGCAGACACAACAGGTGACACCAATGGAACCGCCGATGTCTGTTTCATCGAACCAATAACGTGATTAAGGAATGATCCATGACTAAACATCTCTCTGCCAAAACATTGACAACGGTACTGTCGTTACTGGCAGCAACGGTAAGTTTTTCTGCTCAGGCGTCAGTAACGCCCGATCGTACTCGCCTGATTTTTAATGAAAGCGATAAATCCATCAGCGTGACGCTGCGTAATAACGACCCAAAACTGCCTTATCTGGCGCAAAGCTGGATTGAAGATGAAAAGGGCGTCAAAATCAGCTCGCCGCTGGCGGTATTGCCGCCCGTACAGCGCATTGATGCAATGATGAATGGTCAGGTAAAAATTCAGGGCCTGCCGGATATTCATAAATTACCTGCCGATCGGGAATCGATGTTCTATTTCAACGTGCGCGAAATTCCGCCGAAATCGAACAAATCCAACACGCTACAAATCGCTCTTCAGACGCGTATCAAACTTTTCTGGCGACCGAAAGCTCTGGAAAAAAACACCACGCAAAAACCGTGGCAGCATAAAGTGACCTTAACCCGCAACGGTCAGGAATTTACTGTCAATAACCCGACGCCGTATTACGTCATTTTCAGTAATGCCAGCGCACAGAAAAATGGCAATCCGGCAGCCGGTTTCTCGCCAATAGTGATGTCGCCGAAAACCTCTGCACCGCTGAATGTGAAGATGGGTAGCGTACCGGTACTGACCTATGTCAACGACTATGGCGCACGGATGCCGCTCTTTTTCACCTGCAACGGCAATAGTTGCCAGGTTGATGAAGAGCAGAGTCGCAAAGGCTGAGGCCGGGAGTGTGAGATGAAACGACTACTTTTGGCCGGGCTGGGAGGAGTGCTGCTTACGGGCAGTGTTCTTGCCGGTGAAACGAAAAGTGTGCCATTGACATTGCGCGTACTGGTAGACCCACCACCTCCTTGTACCGTAAAAGGCAGTAACGTCGATTTTGGTGATGTGATCATCAAAAAAATCAATGGTACTGAATATCGCAAAGATGCAGGTTATACCCTGAACTGTGCCAATAGCCTGAGCGATGACCTTCAGATGCAGTTTAAGGGCACAACCACCACGATCAATGGCGAAACGGTGTTAAGCACGGGAATTACCGGGTTTGGCATTCGTATTGAAAATGTAGCAGATAACTCTCTGTTTGCGATTGGCGACAATACCTGGACTCCATTTAGCGTCAGTAGCCAGCCACAACTCAAAGCAGTGCCAGTCAAACAGGATGGCGTGACGCTGACAGGCGCGCAGTTTAACGCCAGCATGACAATGGTGGTGGATTACCAATGAAACGACTCTCGTTAATTTTATTATCCGCTTTTTGCACCATAACGCATGCCGCACCGGAAGATATCACCTTCACGGGTACGCTGATCGAACCTCCGGTCTGCACCGTCAGCAATGGTGATGATATTGAGATCCAGTTTATCGACGTCATTATCGACAATATTGACGGGGTTAATTACCGCAAAGATGTTCCGTACCAGATAACGTGTGACCCTGATATTACCGATGACGCCTGGGTAATGACGCTAACCTGGACCGGTACACAGACCAACTATAACGATGCGGCGATTCAGACGGATGTCACGGGATTAGGGATTGAACTCCAGCAAAACGATCAGCCCTTTAAGCTGAATACCCCGCTTAACGTGACACCCGCCAACCTGCCGAAGTTGAAGGCCGCACCTGTAAAAGCTTCCGATGCCACGCTGACTGACGGTAACTTTTCCGCTTACGCCACATTGCAGGTGGATTATCAATGAACAAACTGAAGAAATATCAATGTATCAGGGTGCAAACCCTTCTGTTGGGCGGTGTGCTGGTGCTGGTGAGTCATTCAGCACTGGCAGCTAATAATTTGCATTTTTACGGCAACCTGATGAGCAAAACCTGTACTCCGGTGGAACAGGCTGGAACGTTGGCAGAGGTACAGTTTGCTGATATCAGCCACAAAGATTTGATGGTGCGCGGTCAGTCCGATCGTGTACCGGTGGTTTTTCGCCTGAAAGATTGCCATGGGCCAGCGCAGTACAGCGTAAAAGTTACTCTGACCGGAACAGAAGACAGTGGGCAACCGGGATTTCTGGCTCTGGATGATACCTCCGGTGCACAGGGCGTAGGCATTGGTATGGAAACTACTGATGGTACTGCTGTTGCTATTAATAACACGACGGGGGTGACCTTTGTGCTGAATGATGGCAATAACAGTCTTAATTTCAGAGCATGGTTACAGGCAAAAGAGGGGCGTGATGTAACACCCGGTGATTTTACCGCCCAGTTAACCGCCACGTTTGAGTATATTTAAATGAAAAAAATACGCTATTTTTGGGGCTTGCTGATATTGCTCATTGTCAGTACCGGAGCACAGGCGTCAGTTTATGTCGCAACAATGTATACACCGGTAGGGTATGCAAGCCACACTACGAAGGTAGTTTATTATCTTGATGTTCTTACCCCCGATAGCGTCAATCACGGTGTTTATGCGACACCAAATACCTACGGTATGGTCATGGGATGGTTAGATATGCAAAGCTGGACGGGGCCTGGTCCTGCACCATCATTAAAGGTCATATCAATGACAGAGATATCAAAATCATCTTGTCCGGGGCTTGCAGAGTATGACAGCCGAGCGCAAAGGACGATCTGGACGTGTTATGAGATGCAAATTGAAGTCTGGAAAGAAGACACTAACGTTCATGGCTGCCCGTGGTTGGTATCGACACATGGAGAAAGCTCTGATCGTATAGATCCCGGTCCAGGAACCTATTCCGGACGCACAGTCAGTAACTCTTCTTGCCCACCTATACCGTTAGAGCCGTATGATGTGTCCTGGAATGAAAGTCGGGTTGTGCGTGATAAGACGTTAACTCTCCAGTCTACCGGCGGGATAGTTGAAAAAACGCTCTCCACCTACCTGATGAAAGACGGCAAACTGTGTGACGGTAGCAAATTTGGCGATACTGACGATCGTGGTGCTTATTGTCGTTGGGTGTCGCAGATGCTCACCTTCACCTCATCGGGCTGTGACAATGCCAAAGTGACGGTAACACCAAATCGTCACCCCATTACCGACAAAGAGCTTCACGATATGGTGCTTCGCGTGGATACCACCTCGCGGCAACCTATTGATTCTACCTGTCGATTCCAGTACGTACTGAATATGCTGTAGTAGCTCGTCGTTGTGCACTGATGCCTGATGCGACGCTGACTGAACTGAACCCCAAAACCTGGACAGTTTCAGTTAACCGGCTTTTTGATGCTCA